>Ga0315539_1000121_pt1 | contig 58318 bp, 46 predicted proteins | sample SalMarSW160150MG_FD_203097 | JGI IMG/M metagenome (GOLD analysis project Ga0315539, IMG submission 203097) | Salt marsh sediment microbial communities from the Plum Island Ecosystem LTER, Massachusetts, United States - Salt Marsh Sediment SW1601-150 ...
GCTTGTCTTTTTCCAGCAAAAAAAATAAAAAGCCGTCCCGAGTTTACTCGGGACGGCTTTTCTTTCGATATGGGCCCAGTTGGGTTCGAACCAACGACCCCCTGATTATGAGTCAGGTGCTCTAACCTGCTGAGCTATGGGCCCTAGAATATCACAAAAAAACGAAATTAGGCTTTAATCTATACTTTCCATAACCTGTCCCGAAAAACTTCGAAGCTTTGCTTCGTTAGTTTTTCGAGGATCCTCGATTTGAAAGCGAAATCATAGATTTCGATCAAATCGGGACTGAGCTATGGGCCCCGGAAATTATATGTTATCCTGAAAATTACTAAAAGATCAAAGAGATTTTATTGATTTTCAGGAAGTGCAATATTAATCAATTGTCGGTAATTTCGCAACAGTATCCCCTGAAAAAGTCACTGCGAGAATCTATCGTTCTTCCTGATTATCTGATCATTGGCAGACATTCGATGAGCAGGTTGATCACGTTGTTCACGTTGTCGTGGAATATTTTCAACACCTCCTCCCAGGTTACCGGCTCTTCATCATCCTTCCAGCTGTCATAATCGGTACTCATCGCTACGGTCGCATAGGGTATACCGATCTCATTTGCCAGGATCACTTCCGGGGCAATGGACATGTTGATCAGGTCAGCTCCCCAAAGGCGGAACATTTTTGATTCAGCACGCGTTGAGAACCGAGGTCCTTCAATGGTAAGAATGGTGCCGGTGGGGTGAACCGATAAGCCCAGGTTGTTTGCCACTTCCAGTAAGCAAATCCGGAGCTCTGCTGAAAAAGGATCAGCCATGGCAGCGTGCTTCAAATTTCCATCTTCAAACGATTCATAAAAGCTGATTTCCCGGTGACGGGTAAAGTCGATGAACTGGTCCGGTATAACAAGATCTCCTCGTCCGATCTCCTGCCGCAAACTGCCGCATGCAGTAGTTGTAAGAAGGTGTGTACAACCCGTTTCTTTCAGGGCATGAATGTTTGCCCGGTTATTCACCTGGGTTGGAGGAATCTCATGATGCCTACCATGCCGGGATAGAATCGCCACCTTTACGCCATGAATCTCTCCCTGCAGGACTTCCGAACTGGGCTTGCCAAATGGAGTATCCACAGACACGGATTCTGGTTTTTTAAGCAAATCCGGATCTTCCAGTCCGGAACCACCGATGATGCCTATTTTTATCATGCCTGAGTTGATAAGTTAATCCGCCTTCGCCAAGGCTACAGCGGACAAAGTAATTTTATAAGTCGGTCTGATTTAATCTTATGCTATTAATATTTGTTTGTTTCAATCCCCCTTTAAGTCCCCCTTCACCAAGGGGGACGAACGTTTATCCAAACCGATAGTTGTCCCATTTTTAAAAGCTTGCCTGCCGAACAGAGAAAAAGGACAGGTTAAATTACCCCTAATGTTGTCCCCCTTTTGAAAAAGGGGGATCAAGGGGGATTTAACTTTTCCATCAAAACCATCTATTATATGATTGAATTAATATATGCCAGCAGGTAACTTCCGGCTTCGTCCAGGTCTTTTCCAAAGGTAATGATTCCCTCTTTATGTCCTCCCATAACCAGGATCTTCTTTACGGCAACCTCAGTGTCGTGAAACAGACGGATAATCTCACGAGCCATTTCGGGTGTACCAAACTCTGCATGCGGACCGGTCACAGGAACCCGGTCCATCAGTTTTTCCCAGTATTCCAGATGATGAACATGGATCACGGCCTGCACATCAGGATCCGTCTCATAAATAGCGGCATGACTTAACGATTCGGAGGAAGCAATAACGGGCCCCTTGCAATAGAGCTTATTTTTTGAAAGGCTATAGTTCGTCACCAGTGAATAGCCCAGCCGGGTCAGGTGTTTCTGTTTTCCAGTACCTGAACCGGTAATGATAAACCGATAAGTGGGTTTGGTACGAACACTGATGTTCCCATAGCCTACACCATCTGGGTATGCACCGATCAGCTTCAGATCATACAACACCTCTCTCCAGCGATTCAGCTCCTTCAATACCTCACCACTGACCACCGGTCCGGTCTTTTCCCAATAACATTCAAATTTTATGGTTCCTTCCTGGTTCATGAGATAGCTTTAAAAGAAAAGATCTCGCTAAGCCGCAAAGACGCAAAGAATAAATACTGTCAAAAATTTAGTTACTCCAGCGCTTCAATCTTCACTTCGCTGATTTTCAGCGGATGTCACTAACTCCGGGAATAAGCTTAAAATGCTCTCCTTATTAGCCTCACATATCCCTCTTTCGGTTATCAAGCCCGTGACAAGTCGAGCTGGTGTGATATCGAAACCCGGGTTTAAGACAGTCGTTTCCTCCTTACAGATTCTCACCCGTTCCAGCCCTCTTTCGGTCAAACCTTCAACAAATTCAACCTCTTCCCGGTTTCTTTCTTCGATTGGTATTCCTTCCAGTTCATCCTGCAGGGAAGGATCGATTGAAGAAGATGGTAATGCAACGTAAAAGGGGATATTATTATCTTTTGCTGCCAGGGCTTTAAGATAGGTTCCTATTTTGTTAACCACATTCCCGGACAGGGTTGTCCTGTCGCTTCCTACAATCACTATATCCACCTTTCCCTGTTGCATTAACAAACCGCCTGTATTATCTGTGATCAGCGTATGGGGGACACCGTGTTGTGAAAGTTCCCACGCTGTTAATCTTGCACCTTGGTTTCGGGGGCGAGTTTCATCAACCCACACGTGCACCTTGATTCCCCGGTCGTGTGCCAGATAAACGGGAGCCGTTGCTGTACCATAATCAATGCACGCCAGCCATCCGGCATTGCAATGGGTGAGGATATTCACCACCCTGTTCTTTTTCTTCTTTCCCAGGTTTTCGATCACGGCAAGACCATATTGCCCGATCTTCCGGCACGCTTCAGTTTCATCCTTTGCCATATCCTGAGCTGTTTTCAGTGCCACATCGATTTTGGCGTTGAGGTTCTTTTCTCGTAAAATGGCATGAAGACTGTGGTCAACAGCGTGGGAGAGGTTGATTGCCGTTGGCCGGGTGGCTGTTAACCTGTGGACACATTCCTGCAGGTAGCTGGTGAGATCTTCATGAGCATGGTGGTCTAGCAGAGCCAGGTATATTCCGTATGCCGCAGTTACACCGATCAGGGGTGCACCGCGAACAACCATGTCGGCAATAGCCGATCGTGCATCCTCAAAACACTTCAGATCCACAATACGGAATTCAAAAGGAAGCAGGCGCTGATCAATGGTTTGAACGATCGTTGCATCATCCGGGTGCAGCCAAATGGTCTGATATGGTTTATTCTTCACGTTCATGCAGGTGGCTTGCCAAAGATTACTATTTTTGTGGCCGGTATCAGGATCAAATTTAATAAAATCTAAACCATAATTCTGGTAATGAAGCAAATCAAAAATATCATCTTCGATTTAGGGAGTGTCTTGCTGGATATTGATGTGGACAGAACATTACGATCATTTGATGACATTGGGGTATCGGGTAAACGACTGGAAGAGATCTACAAAGAGCCGCAGAATTTTTTTCTGCTTTTTGAAAAAGGAGCCATTAATGCGGATACATTCCGCAATGCCTTCAGGACTTTATCTGATAACCATTTGACGGATATGCAGATTAATGACGCCTGGAGTGCCATGGTTGTCGGATTTCCAAAGAATAAAGTAGAACTGCTGAAATGCCTGGTAAACCGATATAATTTATATCTATTAAGCAACACCAATGAGATCCATGTGCCGATCTATACCCGGCAATTCAGGGAAATATCCGGCGGAGTATCCTTTGAAGATGTTTTTACCAAGATTTATTATTCGCATGTTGTGAAGTTGAGCAAACCCAACCCGGCGATTTTCCATTACATGTTGAATGATTCGGGCATTCTGCCGGAAGAGTCGCTCTTTATCGATGATCTTCAACGGAATGTGAATGCTGCGATCGAAACCGGTCTCCCTGCCTGTCAATTCAGGGAAGAGTATGACCTGGGAGAGGTGTTGGGACGGTATAACATCCGGTGTAACGGGGGTTAGGTGTTATACAAAATTCGGTAGTTTTCAATAGATTTCCACTACCCCGTCCGCCCAACAGGCAGGTTTCAAGGTCGCCTCAGAGAGACGACCTACATACTTTGGGGTTTAACCGATAAGTTGAGAATAGCATAGACCAGGGTAGGGCGACCCTGCGGCAGGCAGGTTTCAAAGTCGCCACAGAGCAAATCGTACAGGCAGGCTTGGTGAAGCCCGTTCGACTGTGTCATCCGGGCGAATGGGGACTTATCCCAAGGGATCCCTGCGGGAGACAGGAATTGAGACAAACAATAATAAATTCTCCTAATGGATTTATTTTATATCCGCATCGGTTTCGGTAAAGGAGATGGTATAATCCCTTTCGTAGCTGCTGCCCAATGTTCCCCCTAATTTTACATACACAGTGATAAGTTCAGCGCCTGAGTTATTGAGATAGAAATTCAATGACTGCCCGGGAGTACCATCGAGTCCGGGGTCAATTTCTGTCTGGCTTTCATTATAGATTTTAAAGTGCATTGCCAGATCCGTTGCCTGTGGTGAAACGGTGAAATCCACTTTCTTGTTGGCGTTCACCACTACCAGGTAATAGTCCCAGTCCCCACTGGAATATTCAGCAGATGCTGTGGTTACGATGTTTGCCGGGATCGTACCGGTAGGATAGGTATCGATGACGGTTGCAGTGCTGAAGGTGTTGTTCGGTTCATTGGCATCACTATCGTTCAGATCCGTAACTTTCAGTGAATAGTCTCCTTTTTCCTGGTTGTTTTTATCTCCAATTTCAAGATAATAGGTCCCTTCGATAGTAGGATAGAAGACAATGTAGCCATAGCTGGGATCATTCCAATAGGTAATGATTTTGTTTCCAAGTCCGTCATAGATTGAAGATTCCAGTTGAAGGGTCTCCGAGAAATTTCCCAGTTCGATCTTAATATTTTCCAGAATGCCTTCATTATCAATGGAGAACCGGTAGAAATCCCGGTCCCCTTTTGATATGGAGGCGTTGTAGGTTGTACTGAGGGTAATGTCTGTTGGAGAGGTGATGTTGTTATTGGGTTCGTATTCATCCTTGTAGGGATTTGTTTCGTCATCGCTGCATGCTGTTGATGCGAGCAGTAACAACAGGCAGATGCTCAGTTCCAAAATCTTTCTGATCCATTCCATTTTGTTTCCAGTTAAATTCAACATGTTATCGTAATTTAAAATTACCACATTTATTTCAAAAAGCAATTACTCTCCTGCATTTCTTTATGATCGGGGCTTTTCAGGGATCTATCCAGTCTCCTGAATCTTTAATCAGAACAATCAGTTCGTCGACTGCTTTATTCGATGAAACGCCCTTCTTTACTATTTTACGGTTCTTAAACAGCGTCACCTTACCCTTTCCGGACCCCACATACCCATAATCGGCATCTGCCATTTCTCCGGGTCCGTTTACGATGCAGCCCATTATCCCGATCTTTATTCCCTTCAGGTGTGCGGTTGCTTCCCGGATCTTAGCGGTTACTTTTTGCAGGTCGAACAGGGTTCTTCCGCAGGATGGACAGGATATGTATTCCGGGCTGGAGATTCTTGCACGACAAGCCTGAAGGATTGCGAAACTGGTGGCAACGATCTGTTCACGCGGCAGGGCAACGGTACTGTTCAACCAGATACCATCTCCCAATCCATCGATAAAAAAAACACCAAGACCACAACTGCTTTTCAGCTGGAATGTTTCATAATCATTTTCCTGACTGGCATTGTAAAGGATTACAGGAGATTTGCATTCCTGTTGGATCATTTGCAGAACGAATGATTTCAGGTCCTTGGGATTTTGGGCAGAAAGAATGAGAATGGGCCAGGAACCTGTCCTGGATTCCTGCTGTTTTTTATTGATGTGTTCTATAAGTTGCTCCTTTTGCGGGGGCAGGTCAACCTTCAGGAAGTGCATACCATTTGATCTGTATCCCACGGAGAAGTATTCGTTGATTGAGTAGAGAGGAAAAAGATTTTCCGGAGGATCCGTTAATTTTTCCCATTCCTGGTAATTCAGGATATAACCGGCAACATCGGGAGAATCTGGAGGTGGCAGCTGATTACCAAGGTATATAAGATCTGCTCCCTGATCTCCTTTTGTCCATTCCTTCTTACGGGGGTCAAACCGGTGACCCGATTGTTTCAGGACCTCATCGGGGATAAATGGCTGATCGCTGGCATCCGAAATCACCACGGGAGGGTTATCCTCTCCGACGTTTCTCACGCTTGCTGAATTCCGTTTGTTAAAGTGAACCGGCATTTCTGCTGTTTTGTCATCGGAAGGCTTTGGATCATGTTCTCTATTGTCCGAATAGAAAGAGATGATTTTACGGGCAACCGGGATTTCACATTCCGGGTCTTCGGTTAACGAGACACGGATCGTATCCCCGATACCATCATTCAGCAGTGCACCGATGCCGACAGCAGATTTTATTCTGCCCTCTTCTCCAAGTCCGGCTTCTGTAACGCCAAGGTGAAGGGGATAGTTGAACCCGTTTGCATCGAGTTTTTCCACCAGCAGACGATAGGCTTCTGCCATTACCCTGGTATTGCTGGATTTCATGGAAAGGACAAGCTGGTGGAAATTTTCTCTTTCACAGATTGTCACAAATTCAAGTGCCGATTCAACCATACCGGCAGGGGTATCTCCAAAGCGATCCATGATCCGGTTTGAAAGGGAACCGTGGTTCACCCCGATCCTCAAAGCAGTTCCATGTTCTTTGCATACTGCTAACAGTGGAATAAGCCGGTCAGCGATCTTTTCGTATCCCTGCTGATAGTCGTTTTCAGAGTACCCCTGTTTACCCGCGCTTGGAGAAATGGCGATAAAATTCCCGGGATTGATCCTAACTTTCTCAACTATTCTGGCAGCAATTTCAGCCAGTTTCGGATTAAAATGAATATCAGCAATAAGGGGGATGGATATGTTTTTATGCTGCAACTCTTTTTTAATGGCAGCAAGGTTTTCAGCCTCTTTCACGTTTTGAGCTGCCAGGCGGATATAATCTGACCCGGCATGGGCAATGCGGGTACATTGCCAGACAATTGCCCGGGTATCCAGTGTCGACCGGTTTGTCATGGTCTGGATTCGAATGGGGAATGCACCACCCAGGGGAGTATCTCCGATCTGAACAACCCTTGTTTTGCGTCTGACATTCCGGGACGGGGAGAATGAATAGGTATAATTTGCTTTACCAGGGTCCATTATCGCTTGGTGATCTTCCACTCGAAACCGTCTTTTATGTCCTTTATTTCAATGCCGGCATCAATAAGGACTTTCCGGATGCGGTCTGCCGTTTTAAAGTCTTTTTCTTCTTTTAATTGCTGTCTGAGGGTAAGAAAATCCCGGATCATTGTTTCACTCAGCTGATCATCATACTGTTCCTGTTCTTCCTGCTTAAGTCCCAGAATGTCATATACAAACGTTTGATAGATTTCGGTCATTTTCAGGAGGTCCTTTTCACTGATGAAATCCTGTCCGGCACGGATAAAATTGATCATTTTTAACCCGTCGAACAGGTGGGAGATCAAAACCGGTGTATTGAGATCATCGTTCAGTGCGTCGTAGCATTTTTTCTCAAACTGGGGCAGATCGATGGTTGAATTTTCGGAAGGGACAAGGTTGTTCAGGGTATCCATCCCTTCAAATAAACGGTGAAGTCCTTTTTCGGATGCCTGAAGCGCATCATTTGAAAAGTCCACCGGATTCCGGTAATGTGCCTGCAGGATAAAAAAGCGGATGGTAATGGGTGAATATCCTCTTTCGAGAAGGGGGTGGTCACCGGAAAAGAACTCGAACAGGCTGATGGCGTTTCCCAGTGATTTACCCATCTTCTGCCCATTGAGGGTGATCAGGTTGTTATGCATCCAGTATTTAACCGACTCTTTTCCAAGGGCAGCGGTTGACTGTGCAATTTCACATTCATGGTGAGGAAACAGCAGGTCCATTCCTCCACCGTGGATGTCAAACTGTTCACCAAGGTATTTGGTGCTCATGGTAGAGCATTCGAGGTGCCAGCCGGGGAATCCTTCACCCCATTTTGAGGGCCAGTGCATTAGGTGTTCAGGGTTGGCTTTTTTCCAGAGGGCAAAATCATACGGATTTTTCTTTTCTTTCTGTCCTTCCAACTCCCTGGTGCTACTGATCAGATCCTCCAGGATACGACCTGACAATTTCCCATAGTGGTATTGTTTGTGGTATTTCTCCACGTCAAAATAGACCGATCCATTCACCTCATAGCCGAATCCCATGTTGACGATCCGTTCAACAAATTGTTGTTGTTCAATAATATGTCCGGATGCCAGCGGTTCGATGCTGGGCTCGAGGACGTTCAACCGTTTCATGTTCTCGCGGAAACGGTTCGTGTAATATTGAACCACCTCCATGGGTTCCAGTTGTTCCAGTCGGGCTTTTTTGAGCACCTTATCTTCTCCTTCATCCGCATCGCTTTCGAGGTGACCAACATCGGTGATGTTCCTCACATACCTTACTTTATACCCCAGGTGCTTCAGGTACCTGAAAAGAAGGTCAAACGTAAGCGACGGTCGGGCATGTCCCAGATGAGCATCGCCATATACCGTTGGTCCACAAACATATAATCCAACATACGGGGGGTTGATGGGTTCAAATTTTTCCTTCTTCCGGGTTAATGAGTTGTACAGGTAGAGGTCGGATTTGTTTTTCTCAGCCATGGTCAATGTCCTTTGAGTCCATAAAATTAGCAATTATTCCAATATAACACCCTACCCGCTGGGGAGCAGACCAGCTTTTCAAATACCATATTTTTTGCATTTATCAAATATTCATTCTATTTTTACCACCACAAGTATCAAATATTCTTCGCTTATAGGGTGTTTGACTTATTGAGAAGAGGGGAGAGATTAGGCTCTGTGAACCTCTAGCAACCATTTCCGGCAGATCAGGAAAAAAGGTGCTAAAACCTAATCCCGTAAACGGGAAATGATAAATTAAACGCATCAACATGAAAACGTATCCAACACTGCACCGGGAAATCTTCCCACACTCAACAGGCCGGACCGGATCTCTTATGCTACGTATGCCTATGGGCATGGATTGAATCCAGATCTTTCGAGGGGAGTCATTGAAAATCTGGAATGCCTGAAGAGAATCATCGAAATTATTTCAATACATTTCAACAGTAGCTGCTTGTACGGATGAGTACGGATAAAAACATATGGAAGATAATAGAGAGGAAGGTTCTTGTTCTGGATGGAGCCATGGGGACCATGATCCAGGGATACCACCTTGAAGAGGATGACTTTCGCGGTGAACGGTTTGCTGATCACCCCTGCCCCTTAAAGGGGAATAACGATCTGTTGTCCCTGACCAAACCATCCGTCATCCGTGAGATCCATGAACAATACCTTGAAGCAGGAGCAGATATCATCGAGACAAATACCTTCAATGCCAACCGCATCTCGATGGCCGATTATCAGGTGGAAGACCTGGTTTATGAAATGAATGTTGCTTCGGCAAGGCTTGCATCGGAAGCCGCCCGGTTGTATACTGACAAAACCCCGGAAAAACCGAGGTTTGTCGCCGGAGCCATGGGACCAACCAGTAAGTCTGCCTCCATCTCACCCTCTGTGGAACATCCCGGATCACGGGCGATAACCTTTGACGAACTGGTTCTTGCTTATGGTGAGCAGGCAGAAGGATTGATTGGTGGTGGTGTCGATCTGCTGCTGGTAGAGACTGTTTTTGACACACTCAATGGCAAGGCTGCACTTTTTGCTATACAGGAAATTAAAAGGAAGAGAAATATAGAGGTGCCGGTCATGGTTTCCGGCACCATCGTTGATCTCAGCGGACGTAACCTTTCGGGACAAACCGTAGAAGCCTTTTTGCATTCCGTATCCGGTTATGACCTGTTTAGCATCGGGCTGAACTGCTCTTTTGGTGCTAAAGAATTGAGGCCCTTCCTGGAGGAATTATCCTCGAAAACAAACCTTCCCGTTTCTGTTTATCCCAATGCCGGTCTTCCGAATCAGTTTGGGGAGTATGATGAAACGGCCGAAGAGATGACAGAGCATATTCAAGGATTCTTGCAGGAGGGACTTGTCAATATTGTTGGGGGATGTTGTGGAACCACCCCTGAACACATACGGCGTTTTTCAGTACTGGCTGCCAAATCTGAAAAAAGGAAGCTGCCCGTGCAACAACACCGATTGAACCTGAGTGGACTCGAGGCACTTAACCTGTATCCCGGCAGCAATTTTATCAATATCGGGGAGCGAACCAATGTATCCGGCTCTAAAAAATTTGCCCGGTTAATCAGGGAGGAGAAGTTTGAGGAAGCACTGTCGGTTGCCAGACAACAGGTTGAAGGAGGAGCACAGATTCTTGATGTTAATCTGGACGATGCCATGCTGGATTCTGAAGCCACGATGGTGAAATTCCTGAACCTGCTGATGACAGAACCCGATATTGCCCGGATACCGGTCATGGTTGATTCTTCCAGCTGGCCGGTCATTGAAGCAGGATTGAAATGCCTTCAGGGAAAATCCATTGTGAATTCCATAAGCCTGAAAGAGGGCGAGGAGGTTTTCATGGCACACGCCGAACGCATTAAACAGTATGGTGCTGCCGTGGTTGTCATGGCTTTTGATGAGCAGGGGCAAGCCGTATCCTTTGACAGAAAAATTGACATTTGTAAACGTGCCTACACGATCCTTACGGATAAGGTGCATTTTCCAACCCATGATATTATCTTCGATCCAAATATACTTACCGTTGCCACAGGGATCGAGGAACATAACAGCTATGCCATTGATTTTATCCACACGGTGAAATGGATAAAGAATAACCTGCCTTACACCAGGGTGAGCGGTGGGATCAGCAACCTCTCTTTTGCATTCAGGGGGAACGACACCATTCGGGAAGCGATGCATTCGGCATTCCTGTACCATGCCATAAAAGCAGGATTGGATATGGGAATTGTGAATGCCGGAATGCTGACTGTGTATGATGACATTCCGGAAGAACTGCTTGTCCTGGTTGAGGATGTGATACTGAACAGAAGGGCAGATGCAACCGAAAGGCTGATCATCTATGCTGAAAAAACAGCGGGTGAAAAGAGAAGGGCTATCACGGAAGAGGAGTGGAGGAAAATGCCTGTTGCAGAAAGGCTAACCCATGCCCTGATCCGTGGTATTGACGAATATATTGAAGAAGACGTGAAAGCCGCACGAGAGCATTATGAAAAATCATTACAGGTTATCGAAGGTCCCTTGATGGAGGGGATGAACCGTGTTGGCGATCTGTTCGGATCAGGTAAGATGTTCCTGCCCCAGGTAATAAAAAGTGCCAGGGTCATGAAAAAGGCAGTGGCTGTCCTGATGCCATTCATTGAAAAGGAAACTTCCGGAACAGAAGACCGATCCAGCAATGGAACCATCTTACTTGCCACAGTGAAGGGCGATGTGCATGATATAGGGAAGAACATCGTTGGTATCGTTCTCGGCTGTAATAATTACAGGATCATTGACCTGGGTGTCATGGTACCTGCTGAAAAAATTATCGGCGAAGCAAAAAAACAGAACGTGGATATCCTGGGACTGAGCGGATTGATCACACCGTCCCTGGAGGAGATGGTGCATGTTGCAAAAGAGATGGAACGGGGAAAGCTGAATATTCCTCTGCTGATCGGTGGTGCAACGACTTCTGTTTTGCATACAGCCGTTAAAATTCAACCCCATTATGGTAACGGAGTCATTCATGTGAAAGATGCATCCCGCAGCGTTGGTGTAGTTGCCGACCTTCTTTCAAAGGAACGGAAAGGAACACTTTTACGTGAAACCAACCATCGGTATCAGGAGCTCCGTGAAATGAATAGCGGGATTAAACGATCCTTCATTTCACTGGAACAGGCAAGGAAAAACAGACCCGACATGAACTGGAATGATTTTCAGCCGGTTATACCCCAGACCATTGGAATAAAGATGTTTGAAGGGTATGATCTTGGGGAGATCCGGAACTACATCGACTGGACCTTCTTTTATCATGTGTGGGAACTGAAAGGGAAATATCCTGAGATCTTGAATCATCCTGAAAAGGGGGAAGAGGCACAAACACTTTTCCGTGATGCGCAAACCTTGCTTGACAGAATAATCAGTGAAAACCAAATCAAAGCCAATGCCGTTTTCGGCATTTTTCCGGCAAATACTTCGGGAGATGATATTCTTATTTACGAAGATGAGGATCGCAACTCACCGGTTTGCACCCTGAATCAATTGCGACAGCAAACAGCAAAAACAACCTCCGGAAAACATGTTTCACTGGCCGATTTTATTGCACCCACCCATTCTGGCAGGAAAGATTATTTCGGGCTAATGGCCATTACAGCAGGGATGGGTTTGAATGGGTACCTGGAAGAATTCGAACAGGATCATGATGATTATCATGCCATCATGATCAAGGCACTGGCAGACCGGTTGGCTGAAGCATTTACAGAATTGCTTCATGAAAAGATCAGGAGAGAGTACTGGGGTTTTGCCCGGGACGAAAAACTATCAATGGAGGACCTGTTCCAGACAAAATACCGGGGGATCAGACCTGCCTTCGGATACCCGGCATGCCCGGATCATTCTGAAAAAAGTAAGGTATTTGACCTGCTGGGAGTAGAGGAGAAAACCGGGATCCGTTTAACCGAAAACTTCTCCATGACACCTGCCGCATCCGTTTGTGCCATGGTGTTCTCACATCCCGAATCCAGGTATATTGAGGTAGGAAAGATAGGAATTGACCAGGTAGAAGATTATGCAAAACGAAAAGGGATCAGTCTGGCTGAAGCTGAAAAATGGCTGTCTCCCGTGTTGAAATATAAATAGAGAATCATGAGTGGTAAAGTAATTGAAATTTTAAATCAATCGGAGAAAACATTAATATCATTTGAATTGCTTCCCCCCCTCAAAGGGGATGATATTGACAGCATCTATCGGACGTTGGATCCATTGATGGAATTTAACCCTCCCTATCTTAACATCACTTACCACCAGGAGGAGGTTGTTTATAAAAAGATCAACCACAATATGGTGGAGCGAAAAGTAATCTGGAAAAGACCGGGGACCGTAGCAATTTCTGCAGCATTGAAATACAGGTACAAAGTCATTGTTGTTCCCCATTTGATATGTGGTGGATTCACCCGCGGGGAGACCGAAAATGCATTGATCGATTTGAATTTTCTGGGAGTGAATAACCTGCTGGCAGTACGTGGAGATCCAAACAGCGAATCAAAAATTTTTACACCCGAGGAGGGGGGGCATGTTCATTCGATTGATCTTTTGAAACAGATTATGGATATGAACAGGGGCATTTACCTGGATGAGGATTTGCAGCATCCATCTCCCACCGATTTTTCGGTCGGTGTCGCAGGATACCCTGAGAAACATCCGGAAGCACCCAATATGGAATCGGATCTTCATTTCCTGAAGAAGAAGATAGATGCTGGCGCAGATTTCGTCGTTACCCAGATGTTTTTTGATAATACAAAATACTTCACGTTTGTCGATAGCTGCCGGAAAAAAGGCATTGAGGTACCGATTATCCCCGGGATTAAACCGGTATCACTCTATGATCACCTGAGCTACCTTCCGAAAACGTTTAATGTAAATCTTCCTGAAACGCTGGTAAAAGAGGTCTTGAAATGCAAAACACAAGAAGCAATCAAAGAGGTTGGGGTTGAGTGGGCAATTGAACAGTCAAAAGAATTAATTGCCGCAGAAGTGCCCGTTGTGCACTATTATACCATGGGAAGGTCGGACAATATACTCAAAATTGCCAGGGCTGTATTTTGATATTTGCTAATACTCACCGGGTGACTCGTGCTATTGCAAGTCACCCGGTGAGTTTGTACAGGTGACCGGGTTCTCTTCCAATCCCCCTATTGCCCTCCCTGGAAATCGGACAGGTTGGTGTTTTTCAGGATTTGTACCGTTTCCCGGTATCCGGTATTGAAAATTTCTCTTGCTTTGCTGATCTCAAAAACTCCATACCCTTTCAATCCCTGGATTTCAATGTACAAATCACATTCAGGTATGTGCTCCCTGCTGTTAGAAACGATATTCAGGTAAAACGTACGTTCCGCTAACTGAATGATTCCCTTAATGTTTTTTTCCTCATACAAGGGGTTTACATTTACTCCAATGATCTTTTTACACTTCCCTTTTAATGGTCTGACGGGAAGGTTATCGACCACTCCACCATCGACATAGGTATTCCCTCCTATTTTAATGGGATTGAGAAGGACCGGAATGCTGGAAGAGGCGATTAATTTTTCCTCCAGGGGGCCCTGATTGAAATATTCTATCTTCCCTGTATTCATATTGGTAGCGGCGACATAAAGCGGACAATTAAGGTCTTCAAAATTTTTGGCTCGTAAGTGATTCCTGATCAATTCATAGAATCCGGAAGCCTTCAGCAAGCCCTCTTTGGGCAAGGTTACATGAATCAGGTGAAATAGCTTCTCTTCAATGAACAGTTCAAGGATCTCTTCCGGTTCATAACCGTCTGCATAAAATGCTCCTCCAATAGCACCGGCGCTAACACCGGAAATAATTTCCGGAAAGAGTTGATATTCCCTGAGTGCTTTCAATACACCCAGGTGTGCAAGCCCCCGGGCGCCCCCCCCGCTGAGTGCAATACCCAGTGCATGGATGGATTCATTTGGTTCTTTCTGGTTCATGGTGATCTGACTGTAACTATTATATCAATAAGATTGGTATAATACCTGGTTTGGTTGCTTCAGCTCAAATGATTTTTGTAAATTTCCGGAAAATCCGATACCATAAAAGGGTATCCGACAGGAGAAATACAAATTATTTTTTGTATTACTCCCATATGGGTTACATCTATGTGAGTTAAACCAGCATGACAAAAAAGAAGAAAAAAAGTAAAAAGTCAGGTTCCATCAACAAGAAGTCACTGACCGGAAAAACCCTGGGCATCTTTTCCAGCAGCCCGTCAAAAACCTATAACTACAAACAACTTGCGCAGTTATTGAACATAAAAGATACTTCCACAAGACAACTGATCAATGTGATCCTTGGTGAGTTGACTGCTGCCGATTACCTGACAGAGATTTATCCCGGGAAGTACAAGCTAAAATCAAAAGGAGGGTATATTTACGGAACGGTTGAAATGACGGCTCAGGGATCTGCCTACATCAATTCGGAATCCCTCTCTGAAGATATATTTGTAACACAGGCAAACCTGAATCATGCCCTTCATGGTGACTGGGTTAAGGTGTACCTGTATGCCAGGAGAAAAAGCAGGCGGTTGGAAGGAGAGGTGGTTGAGATCGTCAAAAGGGGGAAAAGGAATTTTGTCGGAACGGTTGAGATTGCCCCACACTTCGCCTTTCTCTTGCCCGACAGCAAGAAGATGCCGTATGATATCTACATTCCAAAAGAGAAGCTGAAGCATGCACTGAACGGGCAAAAGGCTATTGCACGGATTGTTGACTGGCCTCAGTCGGTAAAAAATCCCACCGGTGAGATTGTTGAAGTACTGGGAGAGCCGGGAGAACATGAGGTGGAGATGCATGCTATCCTTGCAGAGTATGACCTTCGTTACTCTTTCCCGAAAGAGGTGGAACGGGAAGCCGCGAAAATACCGGACAGGGTATCACGGGATGAGTACAGGCAGAGAAAGGATTTTCGGACGGTACCAACATTTACCATTGACCCGGAAGATGCGAAAGACTTTGACGATGCATTATCCATTCATCAGCTTGCCTCAGGCAAATGGGAAGTTGGGGTCCACATTGCTGATGTTACCCATTTCATTCAACCCAATTCAATTCTTGATAAGGAGGCACAGGAACGGGGAACATCGGTCTACCTGGTTGACCGGGTAATCCCGATGCTCCCGGAGAAATTATCAAACCAGCTTTGCTCCCTGCGACCGGAGGAGGAGAGACTCTGTTTTTCCATCGTGTTTGAAATGGATGATGAGGCCAATGTGTTTTCTGAGTGGATGGGGAAAACCGTTATCCGTTCTGACAGGCGATTTACCTATGAAGAGGCTCAGAAAGTGATTGAAACCGGACAGGGTGATATGAGCCCGGAAATCATGAAACTTCATCAACTGGCTCAATCGTTAAGAAAAAGAAGGTTCGAAAACGGCTCCATTGATTTCGAACGTGCTGAAGTGGCATTTGAAATTGATGAAAAGGGCACACCGTTAGGCGTTTTCCTTAAACAAAATAAACCATCCAATCAATTAATTGAAGAATTTATGCTTCTGGCGAACAAGCATGTTGCAGAGTATGTTGGATTCAAAACCAGGCCACCGAAAACTTTTGTGTACCGGGTTCATGACCGGCCCGATCAGGAAAAACTGTCATCCTTTGCTTTCCTGATAAAGAAATTTGGTCACCAGATATCCACCGCCTCACACCGGCAACTGTCACAGTCTCTGAACCAGCTCCTGAAGAATGTGCAGGGGAAAAAAGAAGAAAACCTGATCGAGACCCTGGCGATCAGGACAATGGCTAAAGCAAAATATTCAACCCGCAATATCGGGCACTATGGCCTTGCATTTGACCATTATTCCCATTTTACCTCACCCATCCGCAGGTATCCGGATATGATGGTTCATCGATTGCTGGAAAAGTACTTGCGCAATGAAAAATCGGAGAGTGAAGAACAGTATGAGAGCCTCTGCATGCATGCCTCCGAAATGGAACGCAAAGCCATTGACGCAGAACGGGCATCCATTAAATACAAACAGGTTGAATTCCTGAAAGATAAAATCGGACAGCAGTATGATGGGATCATCTCCGGGGTTGCAGACTGGGGGATCTATGTAGAGATCAGTGAAAATAAATGCGAGGGATTGATCCCAATCCGAGAGCTGGATGACGATTTTTATGAACTGGATGAAGAGAATTATTGCATTACCGGTCGCCTTACTCGTAAACGATACCAGCTTGGAGATCCGATAACCATTGAGATTTCCCGGGTTGACCTGCCCCGGAAACAGGTAGATCTGTTATTGATAGAATGACCACTTTTCGATATCATTTTACCAGAGCAACAAAATGAAAAATCGGTTCTGTAGTCGGAGAAAGTTGAATAAATAAATATTTCTTTATCTTTACAACAAGCCATGTTCATTACCTGATAATCGAATAACAACCCTTAAAACTTAGAGACTCATGAAAACATATTTTCTATTCCTGACCCTGCTGTTAACCGGATCATTACTACAGGCACAGAGCAGCAAGCTCAAAGTAGGTGATAAGGCATCCGATTGGGAGTTTAAAGATGCCGACGGAATTGTGCACACCATGGATACATGGAAAGGGAAAGTATTGCAGGTCAATTATGTGGATCCGGATGAGTCGGATCTGAATGATCCTTTCAATGATGCAATAGACAAAGCGGTTGATGTGGATAAGATCATATCCAAGGATCATTTTAAAGGATTTGGGATTGTGGATTGTGAATCCACATGGAAACCAAACGGGCTGATCCGTTTAATTGCCAGGAAAAAAGCAGAAAAGTATGAAACCACCATACTGTTTGATTATGATGCTGTTCTTCAGGAACAATGGGGACTGCCTGAGGACAGCTACAGTGTGATCATCGTTGATAAAAACCGGGTAGTAAGGGCGCTGTACAAAGGGAAAATTCCGGATAGTGAAATTCCAGAGATCATTAAACTGATCATTGAACTTACCAAAGAGTAAGCAGGGATTTTTTTAAAATAGACTGATTTGAAGTGATGAAATGTGAGAAGCTTAATTTTCTCTTCTCAACGTTATTATTAACCCGTAAAAATCACTTGCGTTTCAAGCACTGATCATAAAACCCTAATTATCAATATGACGCTCCTGCCTGTCGGCAGTGTATTTCTTCAGTAATTAGGTAACAGATTTTTATTTCATACTTTAAGACTATTTTAATTATTCTATAGGCCTTTTCTTATATTACTGGGTATTGGTATAAAGAATCCCAGCGGGATTCAATTATGAACCGGAGCGAAGCGGAGCTCACCGAAGGTAATAGCCCGGTACAAGCCCCGACGATTTTGTCGGGGCGAAGTGCCGGGTATGTTGATGATAATTACCCTCAACCCCGGATGGGGTTGAATACTAATACTTAACATAAAAACATTCAACCCCTCCAGGGTTGTAATCTCAACTTACATTATAACCACCGGTTACACCGGTGGCTATTCATTGTTTTACCCCTCGGGGTAAATTTAGATGGTTAAACTAATTTCGGCAGAAGGACCTGCCATATAATCTACCGTCAGATATTTATTTGATATTTTGTTACTGAAAATGTGAAGTATTACACGGCAGGCCTACGGAGCTAAGTATTTAAAAATCAATTATTAAAAGAGATTATTGTAGCCAGACTTTAATAGCACAACGGGTTAACTAAGTGAGTTTTATTCATTTGTGCTCGATGTCAGCGGGCATCGGTTCTTGGGTTTCCTGATGCTTAAAAAACCGCTTTTGAAAGATAAGGATCAGGGCTACGCCGATGGTTATGGAGCTATCGGAAAGATTAAAAACAGGCCGGAAAAAGATGAATTCCTGTGATCCCCAGATTGGGAACCAGCCTGGAAAATTTCCTTTAATGATTGGGAAATAGAGCATATCGACTACCTGGCCATGCAGGAAACTGGAATATCCCCCACCTTCAGGTAAAAATTCTGCTACCCTGAAATAGCTATCACTAAAGATTATCCCATAGAATGCGCTGTCAATAATGTTTCCTATCGCTCCGGCCATCACCATGGAGATACTTAATATCAATCCGTTAGAAGCGTTTTGCCGGGTCAGATGAACGAGGTACCAACCGATCGCAGCCACAGCAATAATTCGAAAAATGCTAAGGATAATCTTCCCGAATTCACCGGAAATTTCAAGTCCGAAAGCCATTCCATTGTTTTCCAGGAAATGAATGATAAACCAATTCCCAAGGATATGGTATTCCTGTCCAAGCATCATGTGGGTTTTGACCCAGATCTTTAACATCTGGTCAGCTACAAGGATCAGAAGGATCAGGAAAAGGGACTGTTTTCTTATTGACATCGGAATTATTTTTCGACCAAAACTATAATTTTTAAACGATTTGAAAAAGGGAGTAATAAAAAATGATTGAAACCATGGCTTCAATCATTTCATCCGGGCGATTTTCAGGCCGTTTACCGTTGTCTCTGTTTTGCTTCGATACTAAGGGTAGCATGTGGGACAGCGCGGAGCCGCTCTTTCGATATCAGTTTCCCGGTTTCCCTGCAAATACCATACGTTTTGTTTTCAATTCGTATCAATGCAGCCTGAAGGTGCTGGATGAATTTCAACTGGCGTTGAGCCAGTTTACCGGCTTCTTCCTTTGAAAGGGTTGCTGCTCCTTCCTCCAGTACCTTGAAAGTAGGTGATGTGTCCTCCGTGTCATTACTCTCTTCATGAGTAATGGTATGTTTCAGCAGGTCGTAATCCTGCTTGGCTTTTTCAATTTTTTGTAAGATGATTTCTTTAAACTCAAGGAGCTCTTCATCTGAATAGCGTGTCTTCTCTGCCATGGCGCTCTTATTTTTATATAAATATAACAAATTTTCAATAAAACACCGTACATTTTACCATTTTTGATCTGCTCCGGAAAACCGGGTCTAACCAAAAGAATAATAGCCAGTTATGTATTTATTCTCTGAATAGTGATGATTGTATTTACCCCTTCTTCCAATTCAATGGTTTTCGCCTTTTTATCGTCCGGTTGATCCACCAGGTCCACCTTGGTTGCCAGTGTCTGGGAAGCAATGTAGTGAGCATGGTGTTTCACGGCGTTATTTAGCGCTGTATGTTTCTTAATTTGGATGGTGATCTTATCCGTTACATCGAAACCGTTCTCCTTTCTCATGTTTTGAATCCGGTTGATCAGTTCACGTGCTATGCCTTCTTCCTTCAATTCATTGGTCACATTGATATCGAGAGCAACCGTCAGTTGACCTTCGTTTGCCACCAGCCAACCCGGAATATCTTCAGTAAATATTTCTACTTCAGATAGTTTAATTTCCCGGTTTACACCATCAACCTGAAGGGTATGGTGTCCTTTTTCTTCCATTTCGTGGATATCTTCCTGGCTGAACTGACCGATTAATTGAGTAACCTGTTTCATCTCTTTACCAAAACGGGGTCCAAGCAACTTGAAATTTGGTTTAATCCGTTTCACGATCAGGCTATCCTTTTCATCCGTAATGATTTCCAATTCTTTTACATTTACTTCGGGAAGGATAATATTTTCGACAGCTTCCAGTTTCTCTTTATCATCGTAGTTGGAAACGGGAATTCTGATCTTTTGCAATGGTTGGCGTACCTTGATGTTCACTTTTCGGCGAAGACCGAGAACCATTGAGGAAACTTTCTGGGCAAGGGCCATTTTCTCTTCTAACTCCTTATCAATCAAGCGGGCATCGCATTCAGGGAAAGCAACCAGGTGGACGGATTCAGCGTCATGATTCCCGGAAACACGGTTCAAATCACAGAACAACTTGTCCATATAGAAAGGAGCTATGGGTGCTGAGAGCCTGGAAACGGTTTCCAGGCAGAGATACAGGGTTTGATAAGCAGCGATTTTATCCGTCGAATATTCGCCGCCCCAGAATCGTTTTCGGTTTAGCCGGACATACCAGTTACTGAGGTTTTCAGATACAAAATCCTGTATAGCCCTGCCAGCTTTTGTGGGCTCGTAATTGTCAAGGCTCTCTTGCACCTCTTTGATCAGGGAATTCAGCAGCGAGATGATCCACCGATCGATCTCCGGTCTTTCGTTCACCGGGATCTCTTCTTCTTTATGAATAAATCCGTCAACGTTAGCATACAGGGCAAAAAATGAGTAGGTATTGAACAGGGTTCCGAAAAATTTGCGTTTCACCTCTTCCACACCGGGAGGATCGAATTTCAGGTTATCCCAGGGTTGAGCATTGGTGATCAGATACCATCGGAGCGGGTCGGAGCCATTGGTTTTGATGGTTTCAAAAGGATCAACAACATTCCCCAGCCGTTTTGACATTTTTGCTCCGTCTTTATCAAGAACAAGTCCGTTTGAAATGATGTTTTTAAACGCCACGGAATCAAAAAGCATGACCGCAATGGCATGAAGTGTAAAAAACCATCCACGGGTCTGATCTACTCCCTCGGCAATGTAATCAGCGGGAAAGATTTTCCCGAAATTTTCTTTGTTTTCGAATGGATAGTGGACCTGTGCATAGGGCATTGCTCCGGAATCAAACCATCCATCAATGAGATCGGGTTCCCGAAACATCTTCTTTCCGCTGGGTGAAACGAGAATGATCTCATCTACAAAGGGCCGGTGGAGGTCAAATTTTTCATAATTCTCTTTTGAATTATCGCCCGGGATAAAATCCCCCAATGGATTTTTTTTCATGATCCCGGCTTCCACTGATCGTTCGATCTCACCTTTCAAATCTTTTACCGAGCCAATGCAGAGCTGTTCTTTTCTGTCTTCGGTCCTCCAGATCGGCAGGGGCGTTCCCCAATATCTGGAGCGTGACAGGTTCCAGTCAACCAGGTTTTCCAACCATTTCCCGAATCGCCCGATTCCGGTTGAAGGGGGCTTCCAATTGATGGTTTCGTTCAATTGCATCATACGCTTCTTCAGTGCCGTGGTCTTTATAAACCAGGAATCCAGCGGATAATACAATACCGGTTTGTCGGTCCTCCAGCAATGTGGATAGGAGTGAACATACTTTTCAATTTTGAATGCTTTGTTGTTTAATTTCAGGTCAACCGATATATCCACATCAACAGTAGGATCTTTTTCCGTCAGGTTATTATCGTATTGATTTTTAACAAAACGGCCGGAAAATTCACCCACACCCTCAACGAATTTCCCTTGTTTATCAACCAGGGTAAGTGATCCGATCCCATTTTCTTGTGCTATCCGGAAGTCATCTGCACCGAAACTTGGTGCTATATGAACAATTCCCGTTCCCTCTTCCGTGGTCACAAAATCACCAATAAGCACCCGGAATGCATCCCCTTCTTTCGGCTGCTGGAAGGGCATGAGCTGTTCATAACGAATTCCTTCAAGGTCAGCACCCAGAAACTCGGAAAGGATCTTGTAGGGGATGTTTTTGTATCCCTTTTTATACTCTTCCAACCGAAGTCCTTCATCCCGTTCAGGGAAGTAATACCGGAAACGATCTTTGGCAAGGATAACGGTAATGGGTTCGCCGGTATACTGGTTGAAGGTCCTGACCTTAACATAGTGAAGACCTTTGCCAACAGCCAATGCTGTATTGGAAAGCAATGTCCACGGAGTGGTTGTCCAGGCGAGAAAATAGAGTTCACTGTCGATATTCTTAAACAGGAATTCAGACTGTTCATTTCGGATGATCTTGAGCTGGGCAACAACCGTTGTATCCTTGACATCACGATAGCAGCCGGGTTGGTTCAGTTCGTGTGTGCTGAGACCTGTACCGGCAGCCGGTGAATAAGGTTGGATGGAATACCCTTTATAGAGCAGTTTTTTCTCGTATAATTTTTTTAACAAATACCACAGTGTTTCGATATACCGGTTGTCATAGGTTATGTATGGATCTTCCATGCTGATCCAGTAACCCATTTTTCGGGTGAGATCTTCCCATGCGTCCGTGTATTTCATGACAACCTTTTTGCAGGCTTTGTTGAACTCCTCAACGGAGATTTTTTGCCCAATATCTTCCTTGGTAATACCGAGGTCCTGCTCAACACTTAATTCAACCGGAAGGCCATGAGTATCCCATCCGGCTTTCCGTTCAACGTAAAACCCCTGCATGGTTTTATAGCGGCAGAAAATATCCTTAATGGTTCTGGCAATGACATGATGTATCCCTGGCATTCCATTTGCCGAGGGTGGGCCTTCATAGAAAACAAATGCCGGTTTTCCCCTGGTGGCCTCTAATGTATTATGATAGGTGTCATTTTTATCCCAGGTCTTCAGCACCTCTTTGTTGATGTCTGAAAGATCGAATGTTTTATATTCAGGAAAAGTTAAACCCATCGTTTTGCGCTGTTACTTTTTTACTCTCTTTTTAAGAAGTCCACAAAGGTAGAAGAATTGGCAATAAAAACCAAAATCAGGCTTTTTTCAGAGTAAAGGCAAAAGAGCTTCCTTTCTCTTTTGAGCTTCTTACGTTAATTGTCTGATTATGAGCCTCTATAATGTGTTTTACTATGGACAGGCCCAAACCGGTTCCCCCGTGGTGCCGGGAGCGGCTGCGATCGACCCGGTAAAATCGTTCAAAAATCCGGTGAATGTCCTCTTCCGGTATCCCGATACCGTTATCGGTCACATCGATCAGAATGTTATCTCCCATATCGCTGAAAGAAATAGTCGTTCTGCCCCCTTCTATGCCATAAATTATCGAATTGATTACCAGGTTGTTGAGGGCTTCATAAATTCTTTTTTTATCAGCACGAACAAAGATTTTCCTTTCTATTCCTCCCTTTATAGTTAACCTGATCTTTTTTTCTTGTGCTCTCATCTCCTGGGTCTCAACAACTTCCTCAACGAGACGAACGATATCAAATTTCTCTTTCATAAGCTTCAGCTCACCGGATTCCAGGCGGGAGATGATTTCAAGATCTTCCACGATGGAGATCATGCGGTTGATACTTTTTTCAGTACGTTCGAGATACATTCGGTTTATCGATGCATCTTCCAAACCTCCATCCAGTAACGTAAGCACATATCCCTGGATGTTAAAAATGGGTGTCTTCAGTTCATGGGATACATTTCCCAGAAACTCCTTACGATACTTTTCCATCTGCTTTAACTGATTGATTTCCTGTGTTTTTCCTTTTGCCCAATTGATCACTTCATCTTTTACTTCGGATATTATGTCTCTTCCTGAAAAATCTCCATGAAGCACTTTTTCCGGTACACTGATATTACGAATGGTTTTATAGATTGGATTGATCTTTTCAGTAATAAAATAATTGAGCAGGGATAATATGCCCCAAAACATCAGGATAAATATTATGCCGATTGTAGCCACCGGGTAATACCACCTGTAAGATGGTATCAGGTATTGGAAAAGGAGCAATATAGCTGTTGTAAGCAATGCTGTGGCAAAGGATATGATAAATGCAATTTGACGTGGTGTAAGACTTTTCATAGCAATTGTTGTTTCATAATCCTGGCGATATATTTTCCGATGATATCGAATTCAAGATTAACAATGGTTCCTGCCTGGATCTGATGAAAATTAGTGACTTCGTAAGTATAGGGAATGATCGCTACCTGGAATGATTTGTCTTTTGAATTAACAACGGTCAGGCTAACCCCGTTAACAGAGATCGAACCTTTTTCCACCGTAATGTAATCGTCCTGTGCGGGTTCATATTCAAACGTATAATACCAGCTTCCTTCCGCCTCTTTTACTTCGGTACATACAGCGGTTTGATCAACATGACCCTGTACAAGATGACCATCCAGCAAACTGTCGATCTTCAGGCTTCGCTCAAGGTTAACTTTATCGCCGATCTGCAATTTTCCGAGATTTGATTTTACCAGGGTCTCTTTAATTGCCGTGACCGTATAGGTTTTCCCTTCTTTTTTTACAACTGTCAGACACACTCCATTATGCGAAATGCTCTGATCGATTTTTAGTTCATCGACAAAAGAGCACTCCATGGTAATGTGGAGATTTTCCTGCTCTTTTTCAAGTTTAACCACTTTGGCTGCTTCTTCAACAATTCCTGAGAACATGATATCCTATTTTTATTTGGTTTTAGTCAATCTGCGAAGGTAAAAAAAATAGAAGACATTCCCGGACTTATAAATCTGCATTTCTATATCAAATGGGCCATTCTATCCCGGTAAACCGGAAGGATTAATTAGGACAACTCCGGGTTAGTAAATATCAAAACAACTGACTACCTTTCGAACCGGTAATACATCAAAAAACGCAAATATGGATTTGGTAACGGGCGGTACCGGTCTCATCGGGTCGCACCTTCTCTACGAATTGGTAAGACAGGGGAAACCGGTTAAAGCGATCAGAAGATCCACCAGCAATCTAGAACGTGTAAAGAAAACCTTCTCCTATTATTCCAATGATGCTTTAGAGATGTTTTCACGCATCGATTGGGTTGAAGGAGATCTGTTGGACCCTGACTCGCTCACTGAAGCGATGGAGGGAGTTGAACGGGTTTACCACTGTGCGGCAATGGTCTCCTTTGTAACCCAGCAGAAGCATCAGATGATGGAAAATAATGTTTCCGGAACAGCAAACGTGGTCAATGCATGCCTGGAGAGAGGAATAAAAAAGCTCTGTTTTGTCAGCTCAACCGCTGCTATCGGTTACCGCCAGGGGGAAGCGGTGGATGAAACCGTGATCTGGAAATATTCAAAGCACCGTTCTGCTTATTCTGTCAGCAAGTACCGGTCAGAAATGGAAGTATGGAGAGGTATTGGGGAAGGGTTAAACGCTGTGATCGTCAATCCGTCGATTGTTATTGGACCCGGCGACTGGAACAGGAGCAGTTCCACTATTTTTAAACCCGTTTGGAAGGGGTTGAGTTTCTACACCTGCGGTATGACCGGGTATGTAGATGTGTGGGATGTGGTCCATTCAATGATTACCCTGATGGAGAGTACCATTTCAGGGGAGCGTTTTATCCTGTCGGCTGAAAATCTCTCTTACCGGGAGGTTTTCACGTTTGTTGCAAACGCGTTGGGCAAAAAACCGCCGAAACACTATGCCCCTTCTTTTCTCACCGGCATGACCTGGCGCAGTGACTGGCTGGTGAGTAAACTCCTGTTCAGACCACAGCTCTTTACCAGGGACACAGCACGGTCAGCACATCATAAGACCTGTTTCTCGAATAAAAAAATAAGGAAAGCAACCGGGATAACATTTAAAAGCATTGAACAAAGCATCTCCGAAACAGCAATCATCTTCCTGAATGAACACCCTGTCTAATGTATTTCGTTTCTTAAAATCCGAAATTCACTCCAAACGAGAAGGTATTGGTTGTGCCCTGCCAGATTTCGGGTAGATATTCCGTCACGCCATCCACGTTGCGGTGCATATACTCCGCAAAGACATACCCGTCATTAATGACCTCATAGCGCGTTCGGAAGGCGAGCATTTTACTCTCCCATTCAATGCTTTCCATAAAGGGTAAACCAAGGCGATCAGAGTCCAGTGCAGTATGATCCGGTCCTTTCTGGGCAAAGGTATAGGAAAGATGCAGGGTAAGTCCGCGAATGGGTTTTGCTTCGAGGGAAAGAAAAAATTCCCTGGCATTGTCCTGGAGGTAATGGCCCAGGTTATACTGGTTTGATTCGAAGGTCAGGGTTGAAACGTAATGCCTGAAAACCAACGGATTGGTCTGGGTATATTCGGTGGTTAACGACAGGTTCTGCAGGGGGAAATTGGATAACCGGAAACCCAGCTTTGCACTGTAAAAATTGGAGTGTTCGTCCGGATCAAACATACGCCCAATCGCTATTTCATCCAGGAATAGCGTGGCATAAAGGTGGAGGTGTTTGATCTGACGTGAACTGATATCAAAGAACATTTGGGAGTTCTGGTTGTCAATCCCCGAATTCAGTGTATGATCAATCGATTTGAAGAAGAAAAATGGAGTAAAGTAGGCGGCTTCGATCTCGTGGTCGTAAATGATGGAATTCCCGAAAGAGAACCGGAATCGCTCAAACGGTTTGATGGTAAAGATGTTGGCAGCCAGGTATTTATTGTGGTAAACCGTGCGGTACTCATCGCCATGCGGAGTGGCGTAATAAAAGCTTCTTGTGCTGTCCACCACTTCGGAGACCAGCCAGCCATGTGTATAGGTGAATTCGAGCCATTTAGCGGGTTCAAGGTGAAGTTTTACCTGTGAAATGGATGGGGTTCTTCCCGCAAAGATATTTGCTCCGTTGTAATTGTTACCCCAGGAGAAATGGTCTTTGATCAGTCCGAAAGATCCCCACTTCCAGGAAAAGGTAATTCCTCCCCGCATTTCACTGTAATCGTATTTTGCTTTATAATTTGCTCCGAAACGCTGTGTTATTTGATCGTATTCCGAGATCTTTTTATTCTCATGATTGTCCCTCAGGCTGGCATAGATCCCGACATGTTTACCAATGTAGGCAAACGCTTCAGCCCCGTTCCACCGGTGATAGACCGAACCGTTATTATTTGTCCAGTATTGGATCCCCAGGATGGGATTGAGTGAGAAGGTGAAGAGGGAATCTTTGTAGTAGAACAGGTCAAGCCGTTTCTTAAAATGCTTATCGGGTTTCAGCTCCTTATGAAAATCCTTCAGGTAAAAATCGAGATCTTTTTGTTGTCGTGGGTTAAGCTCCTCCCTCCTGGCATTTGCTTCTGAGAGTTTCTCCGCTATGAACCTCCGGGTATAAGGTTTTACGGCACTGTTTATATCGATGATTTGTTGATTGGCTAACTCATCCATAAAGTTGTATATCGATGTATTGGCCAGGTGATGGTACACCTCCTGTGGATAACCCTTCGTGATTGAAAGAATAAACAGACCAATATAAACGAGTCGTTTCATCACTGGATATACTGTATGAGTCTATTTGGTTAAGGACAAAGGTAACAAAGAAATACGTATGGCATGAATCTGCACAAATCAAACCACGACTGAACAACGAACTACGACCCGGGCCCGGACTGGGCGTCTTCGTAACCGAATACCGACTATTGATTTCTGTTCAGCCCAACCTATTCTTTTCAAAATCGAGTATTTATTGGCTCCGGGCTCTCTTTATCACAATATTGTACATTGCCTTCCAGAAATATCTCCAGTCGGTTCTGAACGGTTTTTTTTCATACGCTTCCAGGTAACGCATTTCCGATTCCTGTATCCCCCAGATGGTTTTTGGCAGGTCGGCATAAAAAGGAGGTATGAGACCGGGTTTGTATTTTATTCTCTTTTCACGGACCTCTTTATCATACAGGTTGAAATAATGCTCACTGATGGGCCGTACCCCAACCAGTTTCAGGTCACCTTTAAACCAGTTGAGCAGCATTGGAAGTTCATCAATCCAGAGTTTTCTCATGATTTTTCCCTGTGTTGACACCCTGAAGTCAAAATCGAATTTACCTCCCTCGGTCAGGTTATGCATCTTATACATGTAATCCTGAAGGTATTCGGCATATGGATGCATAGTCCTCATTTTAAGTACTTTGATAACCTTACCCTCTTTGCCTATACGTTTCAGTCTGACCAGTGGACCGTAGGTAGGGTTGGGGTCAAAGGAGGGTTCCCTGACTTTCTTTACTGCAAAATAGAACTGGGAATCGATGTATGCTTCATTGACGATATCAAATCCACAGGAAATAAGCCGCCCGAGCGTTTCGGCACGGGTAATCACCCGGTTCTGTCCACGGGTGAGGAAATGATACAAACCCGATGTGATTTTAAATTTCGGCATCAGGCGTTTTACCGGAAAATCCAGAAAGTAGTAGTAAAAATAATTCAGGAGAAAGGGGTATTTTTTAAAGATCCGTTTCTTCCTTAGGTTTTTTGTTTCCACACATCCGATGAAGGTTCCGTTTTTAGGAATTTTGGAATTTACCGCTTCGAAGAACCGGTTCAGGTAAGCGATATCGTTGATCCGTTTCAGGTTGATGATGGCCCGGTACCGGGTATCGGGTTGTGTTTCAATATTAAATGATGTTGTAGTCGCTACCAGAAGCGTTTCCTCCGATTCGCAACAATTGTTTTTCAAGATAAAAGATAACCCTTCCTCTCCGCACTCATCAATGATGGGTTTTCTGAGTTCCCGGGATAATTCAATTGTTTTTCCGTTTTCAGGCATTGCTTCAAGAATATCAGCATGATTGGAATTTCCGTTTAACTGTTGTGCCCTGAGTGCCAGGTATTCATTATCCGGTGGGTTCTGATATTCAATGGCGATTTTAAGGAAGAAATAGAGGTTGCTGAAAAGGAATTCAAAAAAACTGGCCAACAATATTGTCCCGAAAACGATTGTACGGGAGTAGTAGGCAGTCCGGAAAAAATACATTAATACGCTGATCGTACCAAGGGCAACCAGGTTGCTGATAACGATTGGCAGAATAACGTTTTTAAAGGTGGGATTTCTTAGCGGAGCGTATTTTTTAAAAGGGATGGATGATCCAATCCAGATCACAATAAAAATGATAAAGGAGAGGTAATACCGGGAAAAATAACTACCCACACTCCCCGGCCTTATACAGGTAATTAGCAGGAAGGAAAAGGTGACCAGCAGCAGATCGATGACAAAAAAAATCAGCCCTTTCTTCAACACCTTGGTTTTTTAGGTAGAAACAAATTTAATAATCCCTGGGGGATAATGTAATCTTTTTACAGGGTATTAAAAAGGACTGACTTTCCTTCAGGATGGTTGCAACGATTTATTCAATAGTAACTCAATCGTAATTCAGTGGTAATTCAATGGGAATACAATTGTCATACGGTGGTTCACCCAGTGAAATAATGCTGCGCATTATCGGTGCAGCCGCTGTTTCACAGGGTAAGTACGGTCGTCATAAGATGGTCAAACAGTTGTCATACGATGGTCATACCATGGTCAAATAATAGTCATATGGTGACTTTAGATATAGCTATCCGAAATTCGAAATCCTCTCGCTACACACTTCTCACCTTTCATTTCTCTTTTTTCCCTTCGTCCCTCAGTCTCTTCGTCTCAAAGTCACCCCGTCACCCACTCTCAAAGCCTCTTCGTCTCAATCTATGTACGCTTAGTGTTAATAGAATCCCAGTTCTTTCATGACATAGTCGATGCTTTCTTTTACGGATTGGTTTGAGGTATCGACAGTGATTTCCGGGTTTTGGGGGACTTCATAGGGATCGTCTATACCGGTAAACTGTTTGATCTCTCCTTTCCGTGCTTTGGCATACAATCCTTTTGAATCCCTTCGTTCGCATTCTGCAAGTGGTGTAGAGACATACACTTCGCGGAAGGTTGAGCAGAGGTTACGGACAAAATCCCTTGATTCCTTGTAAGGAGAGATAAAGGAGGCGATAACGAACACGCCATTTTTCTCCAGCATGCTTGCCAGGAATCCTACGCGTTTGATGTGCCTGTTCCGTTCTTCTTTTGAAAATCCTGTAGTGGGGAAGATGCTGCGGACGACATCACCATCCAGGTGTTCGATTTTCAGACCTTTCTTTTTGAGCCGCTCATAGACTGCTTCTGAGATGGTGCTTTTACCGGCACCGGAAAGGCCGGTAAACCAGATAACACTCGGTTTGATCTCTTTTTTTCCATAGGATATTTTATTCCAGACCCGCTCATGGAAATAGTAGAGAACGATTTTCAGTATGACCTCTATTCCGCCGATTACCAGTGCAATCTTAAGGTGTCCGGTAAAGGCAAGTACCAGGGCAGCGGTGGTGATGGTTGCCCAGAAGCGCCAGGAGATGGTTTTCAGGATCGACCGGTTATTTGATTCGTGAAACATCTATTCAGGGATAAATGGTATAATATCAAAAAAACGAATTGACAAAATTAATAAAGAGTTTTCTCTTTCCGGTTAAAGAGGCTGATTATTATGGTTGGATACTTTTCAGTGAGGATTTTGTGATGTTGAGCATAATCTTTTCACCAATCCCTTCAATTTCCACCATGACGCGTTTTTTCCCTTTGGTTTCAACCATGATTCCTTGCAAGCCCTGCAATGTGCCGCGTGTCACTTCCACCCGGTCGCCCCGTTCGAACTGAACTTCTTTTTCCACCCGGTCTTCCCCTTCGTTAATGTAAGCACGGACGGCTTCAATCTGTTTATCGGGGATCGATACGGGTCTTCCCTGAAAGGTGATCATGCGTACAACACCATCGGTTCGTATCGCATCCAGCCGTTCCCTTTCCGAGATCCTGATAAAAATATAGGAACGAAAGAGGGGTTCTTCCACCCATTTTTTCCGGTCACTCCACTGTTTCAGGGTTTTCAGCAGGGGAAGGTAAGCCTCGATCCCTTTTTCTATAAGCAATTGATACACCTTTTTCTCAGTACGGGATTTAGTGTAGAGTGCATACCACTTTTTTTCACGGGATGGAAGCATCGTAGATTGATTTGTTCGCAGGCAAAATTAGTCAATAAATCATGCATGAATGAAATAATACGTTAAATCAGAAATTCACTCTCAGGGAAAGAACAAAGTTCCTCCCCGGGGAAACAATACCTGAACTGTATGGTCGGTATCTCTGATCTGTCAGGTTTTCCAATCCGGCACTAAGTGTAAAATTCTCAGCAAAAGGGTAGGAAGCCTTAAAATTAAGTGTATACCATGACGGAGAATAAGGATTTCCGTTTGCATCTACTGCATATATTTCTGTTTTCCCTTTTTCTTCTTCCGGCATGTCCTTAAATTTTCGTTCGCCGCTATATTCTGCATAGAACTGCAAGTTCAATCTATTGGCAGAATATGTCAGTCTCGACACGCCGAACCAGGGTGGAGCATGACGGGAAGGGCTGGTCGTGCCGTCATCCAGTTCTTCTTCACCTGCCTGGTAATTGAAGTCTGTAGAGAATCCGAATCCTAACGGAAACTTAACCTCAATGCCTGCCTGAACTCCAAATACATGGGCGGCAGCAGCATTTTGTATAGCTTGTACCTGACTCAATGTACCGTCATACATGATGCTGTCCAAGCCGTTGAGTGTATAATCACGCCTTACCAGTGCATTTTGGAGAATGGTGTAATAGAGGGTAAGATCAATTTTTACTGCGTCACTAAATACCCTGGTCATTCCCAAATCCACGTTGTAGGCATATTCCGGTTCAAGGTCTGGATTGGGTACCGTTACAGCTCCCGGTTCAGAATCAAACACTTTCCCAATATCATCCACATTGGGTGAGCGAAATGCTGTTGAGATGTTGGTATTGATCACCCACTTATCTGTTGGGCGGTACACAAAACCAAAACTTCCCGCTAATGCACCGTTTTTCAGTGTTGCTGTGGTGAACGGGAATGGGTAAAAAGTAGTGTCAAATTCCGCTTCAATTTGAAAATGATTATACCGAATGCCGGCCTGTAAAAGCAACTTCTCTGTCACTTTAAACTGGTCCGTAAGGTATGCTCCATAAGAAGCCCATATTGATTGCGGGTAACGGGTGGCTCCGGGTACACTTATTCCGGTTGAGATGTCCTCATTTATTCCTTTTGAATTAACATCATCCAATACTACTTCCAGACCATAGAATAACTTATTCTTAGAACCGATTGACTTTAAAAAATCAAGGTTGGCAGAAGAGGCATTTACTTTCTCAATGCGAATTTCCCTGTCGGATTTGTTCAAGTTACGGCTAATGCGGCTTTCTTCAAAGAACTGGTGTGCCAAACGAAGTGTCATTTGATCATAGATGGCATTGTTTCCGGCATGGGTAATGTGCAGGTTGTTCATCATCCATTTTTGGGGACCGTAATACCATTCGCCATAGCGAGGCAGACCGTTTCTTAACCGCATGTGTCTATCGTATCGTGAATAATCGGACGTTTCAGAATAGTGGAAACCATATTGAAAATCCCAGTTTTCATTGGGTTTAAAATGTACTTTCTGCATAATATTGACCTGCGAGTAACCAGACGGGACCTGTACCTTCGGATCATCATTCGTGACAACTACATCTACACTGTCAATTCTTTGCACATAGAATGGGCGAAGGTATTCATCCGGTCCGTGACTTCCCATCCGCAAATCGTCATAATCGGTTGCAGTGATACTGGTAATTATTGCCCACTTTTCCCATCCGAGATTGATATCGAGATGTCCTGTTTTTTCATTGTTTGCTGTTGAATAGCGGGTTAAGGCCCTTCCTGTTATCAATGGCTTATCGATGAGCGTCAATTGAGGTGTGAGGGTTTCGAAACTCATTACCCCACCGATGGCATCACTGCTATATATAACCGATCCGGGTCCGAAAAACACTTCTGTATTCTTAATGGCAAAGGGATCGAGAGAAATCACGTTTTGCAGATTTCCCCCCCTGAATATTGCAGTGTTCATGCGCACTCCGTCAACCGTGTACAAAAGCCTGTTTGTGGCAAATCCCCTGATCATGGGACTACCGCCTCCCTGCTGGCTTTTCTGGATGAATACTTTCCCTGAAATACTCAATAGATCAGCAGCTGTCTGCGGATTTTGTAAAGCCATTTCTTTGGGAGAAATATTGATTATTTTGGAGGGGATATCATTGGATCTTTGATTCCAGCGTGTTGCAGAGACCACAACGGCATCCAGGCCAATATTTGTGGGGATCAATTGCAACTCCATTAATAACGATACCAGTTCAGCATAACTTTTTATTGCTGATTTATAACCCAGTGCGCGAATTTCTATTTTTACAGCCTCTTTAAATGCTGAAATGTCCGCTTGTCCCTGAGCATTTGTGGTAGTAAATGCTTTCGGTTTTTCACTCATCAGGGTCACCAGTTCAAGCGGCTCGCCTGTTTCGTGATCTTTAATGGTTATTGTCTGGGAATGAGCAAAACAGGACAAACCCAACACTAACCATGCGATGAATATTCTTTTCATCATGAATTAAATTAAGGTTAAACAAATAATGGCGAACAATCTGATTCAACTTGCCACCTAAATGGCAGGTTGTCTCATCTGTTGCATCTATTTAACCTTTCCTGGGAGGGGGAACAGGAGGCGGAAAAGAAATGGATAACCAATTGATCGTATAAACATCGGTGTTTGGCTCTGTCTGATTTATCAGAGCATGCCATGCGGATTGTTTTGAATGATACAGGGATTTATAAAAGGTTATCAGTCGCTTTTGATTCTCTTTATTTTGCTGATCATTTACTAATATCTGTGCTACAAGATTTTTTAATTGCTGGTTCAATTGTGTTTCTTCATGATCCAACCAGCACCAGTAGAATATTGAATCACCTTTCGTTTCGGTTTTAACAATGTCATACATCAGGTTGTTGTATTCAAATTCTCTGGAATGCTCCCAATGCAGTTGGGTTACGGCTTCTTTTTTAGTAAATTTCAGTAAAATCAGCTCCTCTTTGTCTTTTCCGGCAATCAATTGTTTTTTTACCTCTTTTTTGACAGTAGCCTTTTTGCACTGCAACCAGCTATATGTTCCGATAACGGGTGCAATAAGCATTAAAAACAGTACTATAGAGGTAAGTTTACTTTTCAAACCGTTTTTTTATACTATGTAAAGTTACAATTTCAATTTTATTTGTTGTTAAAGAGTCCGGGGTATTTACAAATTTTTCAGCATGGGCATTAAAGGGCGATCTGTTCGAATAGTCACGATATGCATAGCCATACTTCACCCTTTTCTCATAAGCTGGTACAATACTATATTCATTTGTTGATCATGCGGTTCATGCATCCGTTGTGCCGGAATGATCTTTGTTTTCAACGTATCCGATTGTCAGGAGCAGTATATTTAGGCTATAAAAAAGACTTTTTAAGAACGAGTTATCACGGGTCTTTTTTGCGTTAAACAATACATCAGGTAATTTGAAATGCCTCTTTAATCCGATCGACATAGTCCAATTTTTCCCATGCAAAGTATTCGACCTCCTTGAAGTAATGTGTTTCACCGTCGATATCCTTTTCCGTGACACCTTCTCCCTGATAGAAGACTTCCACCTCTTCCCGGTAATGGGAACGTCCGAAGTGTCCGTAGGTGGCAGTTCGTTCAAAAATAGGATTTTTCAATCCGAACCGTTTGATGATGGCATAAGGTCTCAGATCGAAGATCTGCTTAATTTTTGTAGCGATCTCTCCATCGCACTCGGTCGGACTGGCAACTTTTCCGATTTTACAGCTTCCGAAGGTATTGACATAGATGCCAACCGGTTCTGCAACTCCGATGGCATATGCGATTTGGACCAGCACTTCATTTGCCACACCGGCAGCCACCAGATTATTGGCAATGTGTCGTGCAGCATAGGCTGCTGAACGATCGACTTTCGAGGCATCCTTGCCTGAAAATGCTCCGCCACCATGTGGTGCCATGCCCCCGTAGGTATCCACCACAATCTTTCGCCCGGTAAGTCCTGTGTCCCCGTGGGGACCGCCGATCACAAAGTTGCCGGTAGGATTTACCAGGAGGCGGAAACCATTAATGAACAGTTCTTTGATCCGGTCAGGAACGGTTTTCTTAACCCGGGGTATCAGGATCTCCTGCAGGTCTTTCCGTATCTTTGCCTGCATTGCCTCCTGTGCTTTCCGGCAGTCGGTTACGGAGGGTGAAGCCGGTTTAATAAACTCGTCGTGTTGGGTGGATATTACGATGGTATCGATTGACTTTGGTCTGCCGTTATCTTCGTATTCGATGGTAACCTGTGATTTGGAATCGGGCCGGAGGTAGGTCATCTCCTTACCCTCCTTGCGAATGGCCGCAAGTTCCTGCAGGAGGATATGGGATAGCTCCATTGGCAGCGGCATTCCGTTGTCCATGTCGCGGTTGGCATACCCGAACATCATTCCCTGGTCACCTGCTCCCTGATCCTCCTCCTTTTCACGGATAACTCCCTGTGTAATGTCGGATGATTGTTCGTGAATGGTGGAGATGATTCCGCACGATTCGGCCTCAAACTTATAGGCAGCTTTAGTATACCCGATATCCCTGATTACCCTCCTGACAACCTGCTGCACATCAACCCATCCATTGGTTCTTACTTCACCGCTGCAAACCACCAGACCGGTGGTGACCATTGTTTCACAGGCGACTTTCGATTCCGGATCCTGCTTCAGGAATTCATCCAGCAATGCATCTGAGATCTGATCGGCTACCTTGTCAGGATGCCCCTCCGAAACAGATTCAGAAGTAAATAAGTATGGCATAATTCGTTGGTATTAAAGATGTTAACAAAGACTAGCGGGTGATTGACTGGAAAGCAAAAACGGATACTGTTTTAGCATTTTTTTCTGTGGTTGCAATCAGTCAAATCTTTCCACTGATAGTTGTGAAATGCAAATGAAACAATAATTTGGAAAGATACCAAATCTTTGTACAAACCAATGGTTAATTTCGGGTCAGTTCCTGAAAAAGTTCTTCCAGTTTTTTTTCCTGTTTTTGCATGGAGAGGACTGTCAGATTATTCCTGACGGCAAAATCGAAGATATCTTTCCGGATATCCAGGTCTGCACTGCTTTGTACCAGCCAGATGTGTTCCCTGACAAAGGCAACCCGGTTCACGCCGTCGAGGCGTTCCAGTGCCTGTTGATCAGGTGCTTCGCTGAATTCGACCTGTATGGTCTGAACGTTTTCCGCGAGGAGTGAATGGATTTTTTCTTTTTGGTCATCCGCAACAATTTTCCCTTTGTTGATGATGATGACCCGGTCACAGATGGCTTCCACCTCCTGCATGATATGGGTGGAGAGCATCACGGTTTTTTCCCTTCCGGCTTCGGAAATCAGGTTTCGGATCTCGATGATCTGGTTTGGATCGAGGCCGGAGGTTGGTTCATCCAGGACCAGCACCTCGGGATCATGGATCAGTGCTTGTGCTAAACCGACGCGCTGACGGTATCCTTTCGACAGGGCACCGATTTTCTTGTGCTGTTCCGGTTCGAGTCCGGTCATACCGATCATTTCACGGATCCGCATGTCTGTACGTTTTCCCATCCTGTACATACCGGCAACAAACTTCAGGTATTCCCTGACATACATTTCAGGGTAGAGGGGTGTGTTTTCAGGTAGATAACCAATTACCCTGCGGACTTCAACCGATTTTTCGATTACATCCCATTGGTTAACCAGCACCTGCCCTGAAGTCTGCGGAAGGAAACCGGTGATGATCTTCATCATGGTCGATTTACCAGCACCATTGGGACCAAGGAAACCAACCACTTCCCCCGACTGTATCTCAAAGGAAACATCGTCCAGGGCTTTCTGCTTCCCGAAACGTTTTGTTACTGATTTTGCAATGATGGACATGGTAGCGGATGAAGTTTCAACATCCAAAAATAATGAAAATGATAACAAGGTTGTAATCCCTCGCTGGTGAATGACACCCTGCGCCGGTTATACTTTTCTAACACACTGTACGATTTTGAACACTTCTGCACACTTCTGGTCGTTTTTAACACAAATTAACAAATCCTTAAAAGCTGGTTAACATTCTCTATGACAATAATATAATAAGTTTGGCACAATACGTGATAATTGGTTTATGAACAGGAGCGATGTGAGCAACGGAAGGGCAATAAAATGAAGAGATCATGAAAATTATTACAAGTTTCAATAGAGTATACAGGTTATCGGGATTACTATTTGCTTTTCTGTTTTTACCTGTGACATTGGGTGCGCAGGATTTTGATGTATTGCCGGGTCGTTCTGAAATGACCTCGTTAAAGAAGCTGGTTCTTGGTATAGATAATACAGGAAGCAATTGTCATCTTGAGCGAAAGACCTTGGAGAAGATAGATTTCGAAATGTATGTTGAGCGTGAGATTCTTATTGAACGGTGGATGCATGACCGGGATTTTTGGATACACAAGACAAAGGAGACAAACAGCGTACCACCGCGTGAAGAGACGATGCACAGGGATGATTTACGGGAATTGCTTGAATCAGACCTGGGAATTTTAGAAAAGCCGGAGAAGGAACCGGAGATCGAGTTGGCAAGCTGGATGTATGCAGCGGATTTTATTCAGCATGTCACCACTGAACCATCGAGCCGGTTAGAACAATGGATGATGGACCGCTCGTATTGGGCGATGAAGAAATAGGCCAATTGATGGATCTTACGTGGAATGGGGCTGTCCGGTGTGCTGGATGGCCTTTTTTTCATGCCTTAGTTTTAAATTTTCAACGAACTTGATATCTTTAGGGCTGTTGAGCATCAAGGCATCTTTCACGCGGTATGTTGGATGCACTGTTCTTCCTGTCGGGTAACTAAAGAGCACAAACATGGATCAACAGCTACAGATACTCCTGGTCATGGTGATCTACATGACCCTTTTGATATTATGGGGTTTATACCAGGGAAGGAAGGTAAAATCCGATGTCGACTATGCCATTGCGGGCAGGCAATTGCCGGGGTGGGTTGCTGCCCTGTCTGAGCGGGCTACCGGAGAATCTTCCTGGGCTTTACTCGGGTTGCCCGGTGCTGCATATGCCATGGGTCTTACTGAAATCTGGACTGCATTGGGGTGTGTTGTTGGCATTGTCACAGCCTGGGCTGTGATTGCCTGGAGGCTGAGGGATTTAGCCGAATCCTACCAGGTATCCACCTTCACCGAATTTATTGCCAGGAAACACGGTGAAGTGGGGAAATGGATACGGATCATCGGTAGTTTTACCATTGTTTTCTTCTTTTTCTTCTATGTTGGAGCACAGTTTCTCGGTGGTGGGAAAACACTCCACACCATCTTTAATATTGATGCAAACCTCGGCATGTTAATCACGGCAGCCATCATTGTTCCCTATACCATATACGGTGGATTTCGAAGTGTGGTGTATACCGATGTGATTCAGGCTATTATTATGATTATTACCCTGATCATTGGACCCATTGTCGGTATCATTTATCTTTCTTCACATGCGGGGCTCTTTGCCCAATCGATCCCGGAGGCATTAGCCGGTGCGGGACCAACCTATACCTCACTGACCGGGGCTGCCCGGGGCTTCAGTGCAGGATTGATCATGGTGGGTGGGTTTGCATGGTTCTTTGGCTACCTGGGTGGTCAGCCACAGTTGAGCATGCGGTTCATGGCAATCAAAGATCCCCGGCAGGCAAAGAGGGGAAGAGATATTGGTATCGCATGGACCCTCATTGCCTATGTTGGCGCACTCTCCCTGGGATGGATAGGAATTGCTTTGTTCGGACCAAAAGGATTGGATGATCCGGAATATGTTATGCCTGCGGTTCTCCTGGAACTGTTTCCACCGGCGATTGCTGCTATCCTGATTACCGGAGCTATCGCGGCTATGATCTCAACGGCTGACTCGTTGCTTATCCTCTCCGCAACGGAAATGTCGGAAAACCTCATTAAGCCATCGTTTGGCAAAGACCTGGATACCGGGAGGATAAAAGGACTGCGCAGGTCCCGCATTGTTACTGCTTCACTTGCTGTTATAGCCCTTGCTCTGGCATACGTTTCTCCCTCCCGATTAATCTTTACACTGGTAAGCTACGTGTGGGCAGGAATTGGATGTACTTTTTCAGTGGTGATCATCTTTTCACTCTTCTGGAAACGATTTCATGGCCGGGCTGTTCTTGCGACCATTATTGCCGGTTTGCTGTTTACCATATTCTGGATGAGTGCAGGATTTGAGCAGCATTACCGGGTGACGGATGATAAACTCTCATCCCTGGTGGAGGCGGAGATCATTTCCGAAGAACAAGCATCGGATTTTGTTGAGTTGTTGGATCAGAAATACATCAGTGTCACAAAATTTGAACGGATCCTAGAGGAGAAATTTACTGAAACCGCAACAGAACGGATTGTTGAAGAGAAACTGCCGGTACTGGTTACAACCTTTACCCAGAAAGGATTAACAGCTAGATTATTTACCTTTATTGTGGCTCTGGTAACGGCCGTGCTGACCACCTACCTTATCCCCAAGAAAGAATACATTCTTTGATTGTACCTGAATCGGGGAATGGGGTTATCCATACATGTATTGTGCAACCTTGGCGAAATTTGCTTTCGGATTGATGCACATTACCGGTATATGAGAGCTGTTCGCAATGATGTATTGCTCATGCGCTCCCACAACATAATCACTGAAATTGATGTTCTTGGTGGTCATGATGATGACCAGGTCAATCTTTTTATCCTGTGTAAACTTGATGGTATCTTTGGCAAAATTCCCGCTTTTTTCAATCATATGGATTTCATATTCGATCCTGTTTTGAATCAGGAATTTGATGGCGAAGTTAAGATTCACTTTTTGTTTTTTCAACAACGATTTGTCCTGTGTTGCTGCCTGTAGAATATGGATTTTTGAATCAAAATATTTACTCATGAATATGGCCCAATACAATTTTTCCTTTTGCTCCATTTTAAAATCGATTGGGAAAAGAATATTTTGATATTTTGACATATCCTCCGGTGGATCCTGCACTACTATGAACGGAACTTTAGATCCTGCAATTACTTTCAGTGCCCAGCTTCCGGTAATTTTCTGCATTCCCTTCATCCCATGAGTCCCCATAATGACCAGATTCGCCTGTATGTCCGATACATATTTGGAAATTGCATTAAAAATGTTTCCCTGCATGATAAATGAATCGACCTTGACATTATAAATCCGCTCTGTCTTTGCAGCAATTTCATTCAACTGGTTTGTTACTTTCTCTTTTTTCGCCGTATCCAGCTTCTTGTCAACAATGTGCAATAAGCGCAATTCGTTGTCCACCATCTTCGCGATTTTAACCCCATGAACCAATGCGTTTTCAGCTACTTTTGTAAAATCCCAGGGTATCACAATCAATTTGCTATCCTTTTCCATCTCAGTTTCTTTAACATTGTGCTTGCAAAATTACTTTATTTTTTAATTTTTTAAAATGTATTATTATAACGATTTATTTCGAATCTTAGTGTTTTGAAGCAGATTGATCAGAGATTACAATGGATTTCACTCCAGTATTTATATGGATAGTATTCGCTTCCCACATGCAGTAAAACAGCAAGAAAAACAACGGGTTTTCGCCATCAACTCATTTCACGAACAGGTGCAAACCTAAGTCTTTCTTCTTTGGTGTTGTCAAAAATCAGGCCAAAATCAGCAAGAGGGTTTATAAATTGATATAAATTGAGTTTCTTAGTCCAAAAATCTTATTTTTATACTTTATTTTCAAGTAATATTACGATATGATAAGGAGCAGGAACAAGGTTAAAGAGTTACTTGACTCGAAAGATTATGGTAAAGAGGTTCATGTTAAGGGTTGGGTCCGGACCAAGAGGGGAACCAGTCACGTAGCCTTCATTGCACTTAACGATGGTTCGGTAATCCATCATATCCAGATTGTGGCAGACACCTCAAAATTTGATGAGGATTTATTGAAGAAGATCACAACAGGATCCTGTATTGCGGTAACCGGTAAGTTGGTGGAGTCGCAGGGGAAGGGGCAGCAGGTAGAGATACAGGCCAAGGATATTGAATTGTATGGAACGACTGATTCGGAAGTCTACCCGTTGCAGAAAAAAGGACACTCGCTGGAATTCCTCCGGGAGATTGCACACCTGAGGCCAAGGACCAATACCTTCGGGGCTATTTTTCGCATTCGCCATGCCATGTCGTTTGCCATCCATAAATATTTTAACGATCGTGGGTTCGTCTATCTTCACACTCCCATTATTACCGGTTCGGATGCCGAAGGAGCCGGAGAGATGTTCAGGGTAACGGTGCTGGATGATGTTAATCCGCCAAAAAAGGAAAATGGGTCGGTTGATTACCAGAAAGATTTTTTCGGTAAAGAGACAAACCTTACTGTTTCCGGTCAGTTGGAGGGGGAAATTGGTGCTCTTGCACTTTCCGAAATTTACACTTTTGGTCCTACGTTCAGAGCGGAAAATTCAAATACACCCCGACACCTTGCTGAATTCTGGATGATTGAACCCGAAATGGCGTTTTACGATATCGATGATAACATGGACCTGGCAGAAGATTTTTTGAAATTCCTGGTAGGTTATGCGTTAGACCATTGTCGGTCGGATCTCGAATTCCTGAATCAGATGTATGATAAAGGATTGCTTGACCGGTTGCGTAATATTCTTAAGTATGATTTCGTACGGATGGGATATACCAAAGCGGTTGACCTGTTGCTGGTGTCCGGGCAGACATTTGAATTTCCGGTAAAGTGGGGCCTTGATCTGCAGGCTGAACATGAACGGTACCTTGTTGAACAAGAGTTTAAACGCCCCGTGATCCTTACCGATTATCCAAAAGATAGTAAGGCTTTTTATATGTGGCAAAACGAGGATGGAAAAACAGTAAGGGCGATGGATGTGTTGTTCCCAAAGATCGGCGAAATTATCGGAGGATCGCAGCGGGAAGAGCGGTATGACAAAATCTATCAGCGAATCAGGGAATTAAAGCTCCCCGAACAGGATCTTTGGTGGTATCTCGAAACACGAAAATTCGGTACTGCCCCACATAGTGGGTTTGGATTGGGTTTTGAGCGACTTATCCTTTTCATTACAGGGATGAGCAATATCCGGGATGTGATCCCCTTTCCAAGAACGCCTAAAAATGCGGAATTTTAATCTGCCAACGGTTTGTTATGCTAAAACAGAAGTTACAACAGAAGTTATTGCAGAAACTGTCTCCGCAGCAGATCCAGATGATCAAGTTGCTTGAAATACCCACCATTCAACTTGAACAGCGGATCAAAAAGGAGATGGAGGAGAATCCTGTATTGGAGGAGGGACATGATGATGAACAGGAAACAGATGAAGAAGAAACTTTGAATGAAGATAACCTGGATAATGAGGAGGATGAGTTTTCGCTGAATGATTACATGAACGAGGAAGATATACCGGCATATAAACTCTCCTCCAGAAACATACCATCGGAAGATAAAAAACCCGAAATACCATTTTCTGTCGGATCTTCCTTTCACGATTACCTGGAAAGCCAAATGGGACTGCGAAGCCTGACTGAAGAGCAGGAAATATTGGCGCAATATATCCTGGGGAATATTGATGAGGATGGATACCTCCGTAGAAAACTGGAAAACATTGTGGATGACCTTGCTTTTTCACAAAACATTTCAACAACAGAGGAGCAGTTGCATGAGATGCTTAGAATCATTCAGGATCTTGATCCGGCAGGAGTAGGAGCAAGAGACTTACAGGAATGCCTCTTACTGCAGATCGAAAGGAAAGATCTGGAAAACCCGGTGATAAAACAGGCACGCCACCTTTTGAAATATTTCTTTCAGGAGTTTACCAAAAAACATTACGAGAAGATCATTACAAGAATGAATATTTCAGAGGATGAATTGAAGGAGGCAATGGATGAAATCCTGAAACTTAACCCTAAACCAGGAAGCTCTTTCAGCGACCCCCTGAATAAAACCATTCAACATATCATTCCTGATTTTATTCTGGATAATAATGAGGGAACACTCGAATTGTCCCTCAATGCAAGGAACGTTCCTGAACTGAAAATTAGCAGAACCTATAGCGAAATGCTGGAATCCTATAACATCCATAAAAACAGCCAGTCCAGGGAACAAAAGGATGCAGTGAGTTTTGTAAAACAAAAACTTGATTCTGCCAAATGGTTCATTGACGCCATAAAACAGAGACAAAACACCCTGCTGCTTACGATGAATGCGATCATTGAGTTCCAGGAGGAATACTTCATTGACGGGGACGAGACAAAAATGAGACCCATGATCCTGAAGGATATAGCAGAGATGACAAACCTCGATATTTCAACCATCTCCCGCGTAGCAAACAGTAAATATATTCAGACACACTTCGGCATTTTACCGCTCAAGTACTTCTTTTCGGAAGGATTGCAAACGGAATCGGGAGAGGAAGTATCTACACGGGAAATTAAAACGATCCTTTCCGAGTGTGTGACTAATGAGGATAAAAGAAAACCCCTGACCGATGAGAAACTGGCAGAAATTCTTCAGGAAAAAGGATACCTGATAGCCCGGAGAACCGTTGCCAAGTACAGGGAACAGTTGAATATTCCAGTAGCCAGATTACGGAAAGAGTTGTAACCGATCCCATGCGAAACATTCTACCCGCCATCATTTCCATTCTTTTCCATCCGATATTTATGCCGGTGTATGGCCTGCTTATTCTATTCAATTCCGGGACATTTATTTCCTTTATTCCCTATGAAGCAAAAAAATACATTTTCCTCATTGTCCTGATCTGTACGGTTCTTCTCCCGCTGAGTTTTGTCCCGTTTTACCTTTTCCGGAAAATTATTGAGGATATTCATATGCGTTCAAACAGGGAGCGGATCATTCCCTTGCTGGTAAACAGCCTCTTTTTTTATCTTGGATACCTGTTTTTAAGCAAACTGCAACTACCACCCGTGATAAAATCCTATATGCTTGCCTGCGCTGTTGCCGTTATTCTGGCATTGCTCGTTTCCATCCGGTGGAAGATCTCCCTTCACATGCTTGGGATTGGTGGTTTAATAGGAGCAGTCATCCTCTTTTCATATCGTTTGGGCGTTGATCTTAAAACAATTTGGATGGTTCTGATTCTTTTTGCCGGGTTAACAGGATATGCCAGGTTGCAGCTGAATTCCCATAACTCGCTGCAGGTTTATTCCGGTTTTCTTCTCGGATTTGCCACCGTTTCTGCCATACTGCTTATTGCCTGAAACGATTTATTTTCAGGAGTTTAGAACCTTCTCTTCGGATTGGCTGAGGCATCTCATGAGATCGTTTATTGCACGATCGATGAGGTGATGGTTAACAGAAAACGGAATGGTGTAATCGTACCCGTAAGCAATGACTTTACTTAGATCAAAATCACGCTGGTCCAAACAGTGAAAATATTTCTTTTGTTCCATTCTTTTTCCAAGGTATTGCTGTTCCGTCTGTCCGGGTGTTGGTATTAACAGCGCAGTTTTCCTGAGTGCAATCAGATCCATGATGGTCGAGTATCCCGATCGGGTGATAACCATCTTGGATGCTTTGATAAGGACTCTCAGTTGGTTTGAAGGAAGATGAGATACGAGGGTGAGATTATCAGATGGTGAAAATTCATCTGTATGGGAGGGTAAACCCCTCACAATCAAAGTTTTAAGACGACTCATTTTGAGCTGATTACAGATTTTTTCTTCCAGTATGGTTCGTTGCGGTTCCGGCCCGGATAGGATCACCAGCAGGTCATAGTTGGCGATTGAATGATCAAGCGATCCGGGATCATCATACATGAACCGTGAAAAGATGCCTGTAAACCGTGCATTCTCCGGCAGTTGATATTTTTGCGAAAGTTCGCCTGTCAGGCTCTTTTCCCCGGGAACATCAGGGATCCAGGCATAATTGAATTTCCGGATCTGGTTACAACTTAACCGGTATAAGGGATATTGAAACCAGGATAACCAGGCAGGAAGCCGGATTGAAACCTGATGGGTAATAAAGATTGTTAACACATGCCTGTTCCACAATCCGTATCGGTTATCTGAAATGACAATATCAATGGCATATTCCCTGAGAATGTGTTTCAGTTCCCGGTGTTCCTTAACAATACCCATCAACATCACAGGCAGGTAAAAGAGGAGTTTGACCAGGAGTGGAATTCTTTTTGTATAACGTATTCTGAACGAGGTGAATTGGATCCAATCGAGTTGTGGAAATTCGTTCTGTAACAAGGCAAGGGGCTCACCATCGGCTGCAAGAATAACCTCGAATCCACTGTCAAGAAATTTCCGGATCAGGAATACCCCCCTGCTGGCGTGCCCCAAGCCCCAGTCAAGCGGACAATACAAGATGGTTTTCGGTTGTTTCAAGTTCATTCAATATGGAAGAGAGCCCGGTGAACCAGGTCAACGATACCTCCCTCAACTTTATTTTATACAGACTCTAATTTAGTCATTAATTTGTATTGGATAAGCCACAGGGGCATTATGATAATTATCATTGTATTCGATGGCTTTCAATCTACCTTTGTTATCAGGTAATTTTTCCAAATTGATCTGACATGCGAAGAGAAATCCGAACGGATCCCTTTACCTGGAAGCCGGAATACAATGTAAATGTCAGCCTGATTGATGACCAGCACAAGAAATACCTGGAGATCCTCAATCTACTGCGGGAAGGAATAATAAATAAACCAGGTGAAGAGAAAATTTCCGAGATTTTCTTTTCCCTGGTTCATTATGCCGAGAACCATTTGATCCAGGAAGAGATCTACTTCAAGAATTACCAGTATCCTAATTTTACACAGCATAAGGAGGCGCATAAACACTTCATTGACCGCATTATTAAATTCAGGGAAGATTATGAAAATGACAAGGATAACGTGTGCGAGGAGATGTATGGATTTCTGGTTGATTGGTTTGAGAATCACATCCTGAAATATGATAAAGAAGCGTTTGAGTTCCTCCTGAATAAAGGGGTAAAATAGTTTATAGCGTCTCTATTCCAAGAGGTTTACCTCCTCATTTTCTACCCGTCACATCCTCTCAAGATCGATCTAATCAATCGGGCTCCGGACTACTCTGGTCCTGCATTGCGGAAAAGCGTGCTTATCTGTATATGTTGGATTTTTACATTAAGGACATCCGCATGTTTTTCCCAGTTTCCACTGCGTGGATTATGATCCAGCAGAAACCCGGAAATATGAGTTACCCTGTCGTCCTGTAGGTTAAGGGAAAGTGTATGCGTCATGATTTTGCCATCCTTGGCTATTGGATTCGGTTCAAAAGGGATGCTGAATCCGGTCTCTGTCCCATCATCGAACCAGAAGAATACTGTCACCCTGGGCTCAATGGATCCATCGTCCGGGTGCATCCGTATCGTTGCAAACAGAAGGTATTTCCCGGGTCCTGTAACCGGAATTTTGAAGCCAATCCGGTTAATGCGTCCGTCATCGGGAAGGTGCCAGACAGTTTTCTGGTTCCAGAGGTTAGAGGTTAGATCGTCCGGGGTAATCTGACGGGTACGCTGGTTGATTTCACTTTGTAACTGGGTAAGCTCACTGACCACCTCTTCATAAAGATCATTGAGTTCATCCGGATCGTTCTCATAAAACTCAATCGTCCTGTCAAACATCTCCTTGGTATAACCGTGTTTTTTCAGGATATCCTGGTAATTACTGATGGAATCCCTTCCGGGATAATTCTGCCGGACCACTGACATTTGAAGCAATGCGTCTGCAAGGTGTATCTCTACCAGTACCGGGACAAGACTTTCTTTGGGAATGATTTCCGTCTTTTTTGCCCTCTCTTTGGGATGCTGACAAGCCATTCCCAGGAATATAACGAGTAATACGAACCAGCGAAATGATCTCATGATCCGAAAATACAATTTTTCAGGGATAATAAAAAGGTGAATCAACTGATATGCGTTAACAGTGGAGGAAGTTGAAGCAAGAATTAGTTATCCTGCTATTTACTTTACCGCCTGAAGGATGTAAAGCGGATACCGATCATTATCTCATGTGATCCGGAGTTGTAGCTGCGGATATCGGAGGTGGAAAAATCATAAGAATATCCGAAGTAATACCGTTTATCGTGAATGTACCCCAGGAGGATTGAAACGGCATCTCTGCTTCGGTACGAGAGGCCCAACCAGACCATTTCCTGGTAGGTTACCTTTGCATTCAGATCGATCTGGATCGGTACGGGACTCATCGCTTTTATGATCAACGACGGTTCGATACTGAATTGGTCATTAATATCATACCGGTATCCACCCAGAAGGTAAAAATGACTTTTCAGTTTGTTCAGGCCATTTTTTTCATCGTATACTTTCAGGTTGTTACTGAAAAGCTGGAAGGCAGAAAAACCGGCATACCAGTCCGTGGCATAGAAATAGAAACCCACCGAAGCATCCGGAACCACCGTGGATGTGATACCACCCTGCATCGCCAGATCATTGGGATCATGGAGCTTGATTTCAGTACCGTCAATCTTGTTCTGCATGATTCCGAATGACAGTCCCATGGATAAACGGACTTCGCCTCTTATTGCAATGTTATAGGCGTAGGTTCCATAGAGCCCGGTTCTGCTGGTAGGACCTGTGACGTCGTTGTAAAGATACCCTCCAAAACCCATCGGTCTTGTGTTGTGCGGACCGTTCAGACTCAGGCTGATGGTTTGCGGTGCATCTACAATTCCTGCCCACTGAAACCGGCTGTTGGACCTGACCTGGTAATAATCTTTTGTCCCCGCAACCGCAGGATTCAACACATAATCGTTGAACATGAACTGCGTAAAATGAGGCAGTTGCTGAGATTGTAAACCAGCAGGAACAAACAAAATGATGCAGGTGATTATGGTAATGACTCTTTTCATGTCTGTTTCATCCTATCTGATAATGGTTACCGGTCCGGAGATCGGTTTGGATCCAAACGGATCATTCAATTGAATGATATAATAATAGGTTCCCATTGGCAGATCTTTTCCATTGTGTGTTCCATCCCAGTAAATGTCAGCATGGTAACCCCGGGCATGGAATATTTTAGCACCCCACCGTGTATAGACTTCAACAATCATATCCGGATACAAATAAGAGTTAGTGATTTCCCAGGTGTCATTCACGCCGTCATTATTGGGAGTAAATCCTGAGGGAATGATCAGTTTCTGCGCGATGAGAACCTGCAGTGAATCCATTTCCAGGCAGCCATCATCTGTGGTCCCGGTAACATATACCATGATATTTTCCAGTGGTGTTACAGTTACAGAAGATCCGACCGGATTACTCATGTATTCTGATGGCAGCCAGGAATAGCTGGCAAAGCCTTCGGTTGCTGTTAAGACCACTGAACCTCCGGCTTGAATGGTGGTATCGTTCCCGGCATCCATTCCAAGTACCGGATAGAGTGACAGGGTAACGGTATCGCTATCCTGGCAAAGCTCAATGGTAGCAATAAGAATATAGGAAGCGACTGCATCCGGGCTTACGGTGATCTTGTCAGAAGTTGGATCCGGGATGGTTTCAGTAGATGACCAGAGGTATGAATCTCCCCCTGAGGCTGTCAGCGTGTATTCCGTACCGGGACAGATACTGGTATCCTCTCCGGCATATGCAATAACAGTTATTCTGCCCTCAATCTCAACCTGTTCAGAAAGCAGGCAGTTGTTGTTGTCTCGTATGACCACATCGTATGTTCCTGCATATAATCCGGTGAACGAGGAATCGGATTGAAAACTGAGACCGTCATCAATGGAGTAGTTGTACGCCGGGATTCCGCCACTGACAGATAATCGCAAGGAACCATCCGGTGTACCATGGTTACATGTAGCTTTTGTTGTGTCAGCAACAAGGCTCAATGCGGGCGGTTCGTTAATCGTTAGGCTGCTTCCGGTTACCAAACAGTCCTGTGAGTCTTTCACAACAACCGTATACGTGTTGGCACTGAGTCCTGTGAAATTCCCTCCATTATCCGCAAAGGATACTCCTCCGTTTATGGAGTAGGTATAAGGTGATGTGCCACCCGAAGCCAGGATATCTATTTTCCCATCATTTGCACCGTTACAGGTAATATCATGGGGAACTTCTGAGTCAATGGTTATAACAGTTGGTTCAGAGATGGTGATTACATTGCTAACGAAGGGGCCACATCCGTTTGTGTCCGTTATTTCAATGGTATAGCCCCCCGGTGTAAGATCAACAAAGGAGCCATGTATGTTCGAATCTTCAGTTATTCCCCCTTTCTTGAGTGTATAAACATAGCCGGGGGTTCCACCGGCTGCGGTGACAGAGATTGTTCCGTCATCCGCTCCGTAACAGGAGATATCCGTTGACACTTCCGTTCCAACGTCAATGTCGGAGGGTTCATTGATGGTTACCGGGATAGTATAGCTACAGAGGTTAGCATCATGGATGGTTACCGTATGGTTTCCTTCAGAAATCCCGTTGAACATTCCGGATGATTGATAAGCACCACCATTAAGGCTGTACTGGTAAGCCGGTGTACCTCCCGAGCCCGCTACGGTAACACTTCCGGTTGCTTCTCCCGGGCAAATGACATCCGTCTGATCGGTAATGCTTAGCGAAAGGGCTGTAGCTGGTTCAGTGATTGTTACAGGAACAGGGGTGGTGCAAAAATTAGCATCCTGTACGGTTACTGTATAGTTCCCGGCAGCCAGTCCGTTGAACGTACCGGATGATTGGTAGGCACCGCCGTCCAGGCTGTATTGATAAAGGGGTGTTCCTCCTGATCCGGTAACCGTTACGATTCCTGTTGACTCTCCGAAACATGCCACATCAGTTTGGCTGGTAATGCTTCCGGAAACGGGTGTGGCAGGTTCAGTGATGGTTAAGGGGAGATTGAATGTACAGAGATTAACATCCCGTACAGTAATGGTATAGTTCCCTGCAGAAAGGGTGCTGAATGTTCCGGATGACTGGTAGGCACCACCATCCAGACTGTATTCATAGGGAGGTGTTCCTCCCGAGCCCGCGACGGTAACACTGCCGGTTGCCTCCCCAAAACAAAGGACATCGGTTTGTGCGCTTATACTGCCTGAAAGTGCGGATCCCGGTTCGGTAATCGTTACCGGTACATCAAAAGTACAAAGATTGGCATCCTGCACGGTAATGGTGTAGTTTCCGGCTGAAAATCCGCTGAATGATCCGGATGGCTGGTAAGCACCACCATCCAGGCTGTATTCGTAAGGGGGTGTACCTCCCGAACCGGTAACCGTAACAGAACCGGTGGATTCACCAAAACAAGCAACATTGGTCTGGCTGGCAATGCTCCCTGACAGGGCAGTAGCAGCTTCTGTTATGGTCACGGGAATATCAAAGGTACACAAATTCATATCCCGGATTGTAACGGTATAGTTACCTGCTGAAAGTCCGTTGAATGTGCCTGAGCCTTGATAGGCACCACCGTTCAGACTATATTCATAAGGGGTCGTTCCTCCTGAACCGCTTATGGTAACCGATCCGGTAGCTTCCCCAAAACATGCAACGGATTGGCTTACAATGTTGCCCGATAGAGCAGATGCAGGCTGCGAAATGAACACGCCAACATCATAGGTACAGAGGTTATTATCCCTTACAGTAACTGTATAGTTCGTTGCTGACAGATTGGAAAAAGTACCGGAAGATTGGTAAGCTCCACCATCCAGGCTGTATTCATAGGAGGGTGTGCCGCCTGATCCGGCGACCGTAACACTCCCCGTTGATTCTCCAAAGCAGGCCACATCCGTCTGGCTGGTTATGCTTCCTGAAACGGGGGTGGCGGGTTGAGATATGGTTGCCGGAACATCAAAAGTACAACCGTTATTATCCCGGACTGTTACTGTATAGTTTGTTGCTGACAGGTCAGGAAAAGTTCCGGAAGACTGGTATGCACCGCCATCCAGGCTGTATTCATAGGAGGGTGTACCACCCGACCCGGCAACCGTAACACTCCCGGTTGATTCCCCAAAGCAGGCCACATCCGTCAGGCTGGTGACGCTTCCTGAAACGCCAGAGGCAGGTTGTGTAATGGTTACAGGAACATCGAACGTGCAATCGTTATTATCCTTTACCGTAACCGTATAAGCGGCAGCAGCAAGGTTATTAAATGTTCCGGATAATTGATACGCTCCACCGTCCAGGCTGTATTCATAGGGAGGTGTACCTCCCGATCCGGCAACCGTAACACTACCTATTGATTCTCCAAAACAGAGTACGTTTGTCTGACTGGTAATACTTCCCGACAAGGCAGCAGCAGGTTGGGTGATATTGACAATCACATCATCCGTACAACCGTTATCATCCTGTACTGTCACGGTATAACTGTTTGCTGCCAGTCCGGTAAATGTACCGGATGATTGGTAGGCACCACCATCCAGGCTGTATTCATAGGGAGGTGTACCACCCGATCCCGCAACCGTAACACTACCTGTTGATTCTCCGAAACAGGCCACATGGGTAATGTCTGAGATACCACCGGTTACTCCGGCTGAAGGACCACCTACGGTTAATGTATCTTCGAGAATACAATTGTTCAAGTCGGTAACAGTAAGATAATAGGTACCTGCAGCCAGCCCGCTCTGGTCTTCTGATCCTGGGATGCTGCCCGATCCCGTTCCGTCACCCCAGTTGTAGGTATAGGGTGGGTTTCCGCCGATTACGGTAATGTCAATCGCTCCATCGAAATCACCAAAACAGGTTATATCCGTAATGGAAGCGGATAATACCAGTTCAGGCGGTTCAAGAACCGTAATGTTGAGCAGCGCCTGTTGGGTGCCAACACTGTCTTTCACCAGGATGAAATAGGATGAACCTGCTTTGAGGTTCGAAACCGTTGAAGTGGTGTCATCAGATATTTCCGTGGTCAGAGGAATATCAAAGTCTTCAAACCAGGAATAGGTGTAAGGAGGTTTGTAATCAGCCGGTGAAAATGGATGAACATACACCGTAATGCTCCCATCCGAACCATTATAACAGCTAACGTTCTGTACCGTATGGGTTAGCGAAAAATTAGCGCTATAACTTCCTAGCGTAACCATGAAAAGGAGGAACGAAACGGATGATTTGATGCCTGTATTCATCGCTACTGTACCTGTTGTTGAGGGATAACTGACAATGTTATCTCATTAAAGACTACTCCAGTAAAAGAATAGTTGCACTGTACAAATTTACCCTCTTTCACTTGTTTGCTATCGTTTATGTCACTCTTAAAAAAGTTCGGTATAAATATAATGATTTAGATAAACCCAAATCAAGGGTGTAAATCAACAAAATCCGATGGTTATTAACATTACCGGTATGCCAGTATGAACTTTCGCGTAATATACCGTACCGGATACCAGGCTGCGAGGTACCCGATCAGAAGAACGGTCAAAAATACGAAAAGGAAATCCGGGATTTCCATGCTTACCGGGTAGGTGTCTATAACAAAGGATTCTCCACCCTGGATCTTTACCAGTCCGAATTGTTGCTGTAACGCACAGATGATACTTCCCAGGATCAAGCCGGAGATAGCCCCCAATATCGATATCATCCATCCTTCCAGCAGAAAGATCTTTCGGATTAATTTCAGGTTGGCACCGAGATTCCGAAGGGTTTCAATATCCTTTTTCTTTTCAATGATGAGCATGGAGAGTGAACCGATGATATTAAACGATGCAATGATCAGTATAAAGGTGAGTATCAGGAAAATGGCCCATTTTTCAGATTGCATGATCTTGTACACAAATTCCTGCTGCTCGTACCGGTTCTTTACTTCGAATTCATTGCCCAGGAGTGTCTGCAGCTCTTCCTGTACCCGGTCCTGATTATACGAAGGATCAATTTTTAATTCAATGGAACTCAGTTCCACTGTATAGTCCAGCAATTCGCGGGCAAAATCGATAGGAACAATAATGTATTTTGAATCGAAATCCTGTTGAATTGCAAAAACGCCGGAAGGAAATATATACTTTCTGTTGAATGCTTTATCCGGTGTTAGGATGACATTTTTCGTCCTTTTTGGGACGTAAATCTGAATTGGTGTAATGAAATTCAGCCCCATTGACAGGGTACTGGCAATTCCCTGTCCAACGATTGCATAGCTATTTTTCTGGTCTTTCAGGAGGAATTCTCCATCATAAATCATGCTGTCTATCCCACTCATTTTAACAAAATCATCACCCACACCTTTGATTGTTGCGATGTACTGTTTTTCCCCATAGCGAAGAAGTGCATTTTCTTCAATGACTTCTGACAGATACAGAATTCCCTCATGCGCTTTCAGTTTTTTTATGTTCTCATGTTCCGATGAAAACGTCTTACCTTCGGCGACGGTTATTTTCAAATCCGGATCAAACGTGCTGAACAGGGAGCGAACCAGGTTATCCAGTCCATTAAAAGCCGACAGGATAATGATCAGGGCCAATGTACCAATGGTCACACCACCGACAGAAATACCTGAAATGATATTGATTGCATGCCTGGTTTTTTTCGCAAACAGATACCTTCTGGCGATATAGAAAGGGAAGTTCAAAGCCTGATTTTTTATCCTTTGCGTAAAGGTATAAAAATAAGAGGAAAGTCTCTGACCAGGACTTTAACCGGCACTACCCTGTCCGGACTGGACAAGGCGTTCTGTCATTAAACTACAGAGACTTTCCAATAACAGAGTGTAAAATTTCGCCAAAAGTAAAATTATTTCCAAGCTTTTACAATCAATCCCGTACCAGTTTGTTGTTTTTTATTAACATCGATTAGATTAAAACAGAGTGATAATGGTATTGTTAGCAAGTAGTAAAGGGGAAGAATAAAGAAGAAAACGATAGATTTATTTAACATGAGAATGGGATATTTCATGGATAATTTCCACGATCGTGTTCCATACCGGCCGTATGAATAGTATGTATCAATCCTTGAAAATCCTGCCTTCCGGAGTTTTTGGGTTATTTCATCCCTGTTGTAACCGTCCCTTACGTGTTCATCGATAAACGATTCATCGAGTTCATGATGTACGTTTGATCCTCCCTGATCGGATGGAGTTGAGATGAGTAGTAGTCCACCCGGTTTCAGAGAGAAGCAAAAATTTTCGAACACCCGGTCATCTTCAAGAATATGCTCCATAACATCAACCGAAAGGATCAGATCAAACCCCTCTTGTTTCCTGTAGATCAGTAAATTGGCCTCTTCAAAAAAAGTACGCTGGGGGTGCTGAATTGTTGAAAAAAACCGGTTACATGCATCAACCTCTTCGGATTTTAATTCTACTGCCGTTATTCTCCAGTTCTTAGAGAGGGACGACATGAAATAGCTATATTGTCCGAATCCGGCGCCGGCATCAAGGATATCTGCTTCATTTCCGGTTTTGTGTTTGAAATAGCGAATTTCCCGTTTGATATACCAGGCTCGCAACAACAGGATATCAAGGAGTTTATAAAAGAGTATACGGCTAACCACAGAGCGGTTAACGATTTTACCGAGTCTCTTTTTTATGGGATCGTATTGCATGAATAATAAAGCTTCTGCCTTCGCCAAGGCTTCGGCAGACGAAGAAGGCTAAGGCTGAATTAAAATGCTTTTTAGCGCATCTATTTTATTTACGATGTTTGTTCTTACTTTTTTAATAATTCTTCAATGTTATCAACATAGTCCAGGGTGTCATCCAGGAAAAAGGCCAGTTCAGGAACAACACGGAGTTGATGCCTGATTTTTTTTCCCAGTTCATGGCGGATGATCTTTCGATTATCCAAAATGGTTTGAAGAACCTCCGTTATATTGTCCGACGGGAAAATGCTGAGATAGACTTTTGCAAGAGAGAGGTCGGGGCTGATCCTGACCACCGTTACCGTGATAATCCTTCCCGGCGAAAGCGAAGAAGATCCTCGTTGAAAATAATTTCCTAACTCTTTCTGTACGAGCCTGGCTACCTTTTTTTGCCGCGTTGATTCCATGGTTACGATAAACATCAGATAGAGGGAGTAAAGGTAATACTTTATCGGGGGTTTTAAGAAATTTTTTAGCTTTGCACTGAATTGAGCACTGCCCATACAGGGGAAGCTCTACATCGGTCATACAACCTAACGTTTCCATCTTATGGATATTGTAGTCAGCGGCATACGATCAACAGGGAATCTTCACCTGGGAAATTACTTTGGAGCGATCCGAAATTTTGTTAAAATGCAGACGGAAAATCAGTGCTTCTTCTTCATTGCAGATTTTCATTCTCTGACGACCCATCCCACACCTGAAAATCTGCACGATAACGTCCGGCAAGTCTTGTCAGAGTACCTTGCATGTGGTATTGATCCCGAAATTGCTGCGGTATACCTGCAGAGTGACCTTCCGCAGGTTACAGAATTGTATTTGTTGATGAATATGATTGCCTATATCGGAGAGCTTGAACGAACAACTACCTTCAAGGAGAAGGTCAGGTTACAACCTGATAATGTGAATGCAGGTTTATTGACCTATCCAGTATTGATGGCTGCAGATATTATTATTCATAAAGCTGCCAAGGTCCCTGTGGGCAAAGACCAGGAACAGAATCTTGAAATGACAAGAAGGTTTACAAAGCGGTTTAATCACATGTATAAGGTGGATTATTTTCCTGAACCGTTACCCTATAATTTTGGGGAGGCATTGATAAAGATTCCGGGTCTGGACGGAACCGGTAAAATGGGTAAATCGGAAGGGAATGGGATTTTTCTCGCAGAAGAACCGGAATCGATCAGAAAAAAGGTGATGAAGGCGGTTACCGATAAGGGACCTACAAAAGAGAACCAGAAAATGAGTGAACCGGTGCAGAATCTTTTTACCCTGATGGAGGTCATCTCTGATACCGACACACTGACCCATTTTACTGATCAATATAACCGTTGTGAAATACAGTATGGAGAGATGAAAAAGCAGTTAGCTGAAGACATTATAACATTTACTGCACCCATCCGTGAAAAGATCATTGCAATCTACAAAGACGAATCCTATCTTGCCAGGGTAGTCCGTGAAGGAGCTGAAAAAGCCCGGGAAAGTGCCTCAAAAACACTCAGGGAAGTACGTGAAATCATCGGGTTCAAACCCTTTGTCTAAACGGATAAAAAAATAAAGCCAGGTTATTCACCTGGCTGCCCTGAAAACTTCTTCAAGTATATGTTAAGATTGCCTGTTGTAAATAGTGGTACAAAATTGGTGCCAAAAATCAGTGGGTGTAATTTCCGCACAAATTATTATTCTGGTTTCCCGGATAGAGTGTAGTATCAATTACCTGAAAGCGATTTAGCAAAAGGCGAACACCTCTTTAATCGAATGTGCCACCCGGTGGTATTTCTTTTTGAGTCGTGCGTGAGACTGGTGTCCGGAGGATATTAACAGGCAATGGCATTTGAGCTGTTTTGCTACTTCAAGGTCGTGAAGGGTATCTCCGATCAGGCAGGTGGTGGCAGGATCCTGCCCGGATGCTTCCATCAGTATTTTTGCATTGTGTAGTTTCCCGTAAGCATATATGTCACCGGTTCCCTGGATTTTACTGAAATACTTCTCAATGTTGAAGCGCCTGACTGAATCCACCAGGGTTATCTGTTCCATCGCGGAGAGAATGAATTGACGGTACCCATTTTTATCAAATTCAAAGAGGATATCCTCCACATCCTGATGGAGATGTGCACCCTTCAGTTTCTCAAGATAGTGTCCTATGAATTCATGCGACAATTCGTCAAACGAGTTTTTTGAAAAATCAAATCCGGCCTTCTCATAGTATTCTACCACGGGAAAGGTAAAGATCTCCTGGTACTTTTCCTTTGTAAGCAGTTGCAGATCCCTTTTACCAAGAGAGAAATTGATGGATTCTATGCATATATCCACATCGTCCAGCAGTGTACCGTTCCAGTCCCAGATAATGGATTTGAAATTTTTCATTGTTGCTTTTCTTATGGTGTTCTGCTTTTTGTTGGTTGGATACGTTTTGGTATCGTTGCTATGATCGGTCATGGGCTCTTTTGAACGGGTTAAAGGTAGAAAAGGAACTTTAATCTTAGAAATATTTCGAATTTCTGGAAACGATAAGGTAAGTTAATGGTTAACAGGTTAAAACCTACTATTCCCTGGCAGGAACCCCCCGATCAGTGCCAACCAGATGGATTGCCTTCCTTCGGTAGAGATCGTATTTATCACCGGGTGCAAGCAGGAAGAATTTACCACCATTTTCTGACAATGGGTCTGTGTCATCCATAAGATTTTGTTCCCAGAGGGTATAATCGAATATGGCAACATAGCTTTGTCCGATGACTTCCATGGTGTTTCCCTGTACCACAATGGCTGTGTTTTCGTCCAAACCGATTCCCAGCAGATAGCTTCCCTGAATGGTTGCACCGGCAGAGCTGCCTCCGATCACACCCCCGCGTTCAAGCACCTTTCGGAATTCTGTTTCAGCGAGTGTTCCTCCGTAGGCATCCACAATTCTCCATTGTCTGCCACCGCCAAACCAGACTCCACGGGCTTCCCTGATCGGTTTTACGAATTCTTCTGTGTCAGCTATAGTGGGATCTGTCGTATGAACCATGCTGACATTGGTTGCACCCAGGCGTGTAAGAAAGCGAGTTACCCTTTCAGGGTCAGGATACTCCTGTCCGCTGGCTGTAGGTATAACAACCATCGGGGCATCCATTCCTCCTGCCAATTCAATAAATGTCAGGGTAATGGTGAATCCCTCATAGCCCCACCAACAATCACCAGTGCTCCTTCAGAAGGTCCGATAAGGGTATCTTCCTCAAAGCCTCCACTGGTAAATCGATTGCCAACACATTGGTGGTTTGTTAACTGTAACCCAAGTAGTAGAAGGGTTGATTTTAGAATGATGCTGTGCATGATCGTAAAGGTTATCAGGAATATTAATATACTGACTTTAAAAATACCTTAATTTCTTTATTCAGTTATCGTATGACTTTTTTTTTCAATGATTGGGATTGTTGATCACGTATAGTATAATACTAATTTAAAAAAAGCGTGCGAATTTCTGTTTCTTTTCAGGTATGAAATTAATTTTCTAAATTTGGTGATGTACTGCATTTTTACTATTTGTCATGTCTAAAACGCTCTATGCTGTATTCGGTTCAGCCCTGGTAATAGCACTCATTTTAGTTGGTTACCTTCTATTGAACAGATCCAGTGATGCTGCCCTGGATGCTTTAAGAGCGGTACCCGTGGATGCCGCATTACTTTTTGAAACGAATGATTTTGAGGGA
>Ga0315539_1000123_pt1 | contig 57950 bp, 46 predicted proteins | sample SalMarSW160150MG_FD_203097 | JGI IMG/M metagenome (GOLD analysis project Ga0315539, IMG submission 203097) | Salt marsh sediment microbial communities from the Plum Island Ecosystem LTER, Massachusetts, United States - Salt Marsh Sediment SW1601-150 ...
GAGGGGTACGTGTCTGCGGTGGCTGGCGGCTTGCTGGCCGGTCTGAATGCGGCGCGCGCGGTGAGGGAGGAGCGTATGGTCGTCTTTCCACCGACGACGATGATCGGAGCGCTCTTCAAGTACGTCTCTGCGGCGGACCCGGACGACTTTCAGCCCATGAAGCCCAATTTCGGCTTGTTGCCTCCCTTGGAGCAGCGTGTTCGTGGCAAGAAGCGCAGGTATCAGCTCTACTCCCAGCGAGCCCTGGACGATCTGGAGGCCCACATGGGCGAGGCCGGCATGGAGGGAAGGAGCGACGCAGCGTAGATTATGCGCGCAAGATGGCTGCTGAAGGCACTGCTGCTGGGTTTGCTGGCTATCGTCGTTTTCACGGGCGGATGCAGGACGGCAACAGGACCCAGCCCCGGCACTGAGGAGCCGGCGGTGGAGAAGAGAAGCTTCGACGGGGAGCGGGCCTACCAGTACGCTCTGGATCAGTGCCAGATAGGCCCACGACCTCCAGGTACGGAGGCGGGCTGGGCCACCGGCGACTACATCATCGGGCAGCTCGAGGAACTGGGATGGGAAGTGGAGACCCAGGAGTTTGACTACCGGGGTGTGGGGATGCGGAACGTCATCGGCAAGCGAGGGCAGGGGCCGGTGGTTTTGCTGGGGGCCCACTACGACACCAGGCCGGTAGCCGACCGGGACCCCGACCACCCGAACGAGCCGATCGTGGGCGGAAACGACGGGGCCAGCGGTGTGGCCGTGCTGCTTGAACTGGCAGATGTCCTGGGCCAGTACGAGCTGGAGACCGAGGTCTGGCTGGCCTTCTTCGACGGGGAGGACAGTGGGCGGCTGGAGGGGTGGCCGTTCTGCGTGGGCTCCGCCTACATGGCTGAGCATCTGACCGTAGAACCGGACTGGGTGATTGTGGTGGACATGGTGGGTGACGCGGATCAGCAACTGTACTACGAGGGCAATTCGGACCAGGCGCTGAGGGCGAGGCTGTGGGACATCGCCGGCGAACTGGGGTACGAGACCTTCGTGGCTGAGGTGCGCTATTCCATGGTGGACGACCATACTCCTTTCCTCAATGAGGGAATTCCCGCAGTTGACATAATAGACTTCGACTATCCGTACTGGCATACGATGGAGGATACCTGCGACAAGGTGAGCCCGCAGAGCCTGGAGCGGGTGGGAAGGGTGTTGGAGGAGTTGTTGTTGGGGGACGCTGCTGGATGAGAAGGCGGTGGCCGCGGGATGAAGGGTGCGGGCAGGGAGAAGGGGTTGATCTCGGCAACCTGGGGAGTGCGTATGCCGACCTGGGGGAGGTGCAGAGGGCCATCGGGTACTACCAGCGGGCCCTTGAGATCGCCAGGGAGATCGGCGACCGGTGTGGGGAAGCCACGGGCCTCCACAGCCTGGGCGATAAGTTGGGGACGAAGGAGGAGTACGAGGGGGCTCTGGCCTGTTATCTGCTCGCGGTAGACATCCGGTCGGATATCAGTGACCCGCGGCTCAGCGGCAGCCAGGTCCGCATCGAGAAGCTGGAGGAGAAGCTGGGACACGAGGAGTTGGCCCGGCTGGTGGAGCGCGTGGAGCCGAACAAGGATCGTATCGTGGAAGAGATGTTGCAGGGTATCGCCCAGGGCCGCCGGGAAGACGCGGGCGACTGAGACAGGAGGTTGACCATTCCCAGGAAACTGAGGTCTGTGGAAACGCCCGTCGAGAAGGGCTTTCTCGTGGGCGTGGAGTTGAAGGGTAAGAGGCATCTCTGGCGGGTGGAGGACTCGCTGGAGGAGCTGGCCCAGTTGGCGCGGACTGCGGGCATAGAAGTGGTCGGGAGCGCCATCCAGCGTCTGGACTCGCCGAACCCTGCCACCTACATCGGCACGGGCAAGGTGGAGGAGGTGTTGACCTGGAAGAAAGAGCTGGGCTACGACGTGCTCATCTTCGACGACGAGTTGCGGCCGCGCCAACAAAGGAACCTGGAGCAGGAGGTGGACGTCAAGGTCTTGGATCGCACGGCCTTGATCCTGGACATCTTCGCCAGCCATGCCCGCACGAAGGAGGGGCGGCTCCAAGTGGAGCTAGCCCAGTACGAGTACCGCCTGCCGCGCTTGACCAGGATGTGGACGCACCTCTCCCGGCAGGGTGTGGGTGGGGTCGGCCTCCGTGGCCCTGGCGAGACGCAGTTGGAGAGCGACCGGCGGGAGATCGGCCGCCGCATCGCTGATCTGAAGAAGCAACTAGAGGAGGTACGGGTCCATCGCCAACACTATCGAAGCCGCCGCAAGAAGGCGGCCATCCCCGTCGTAGGCATCGTGGGCTACACCAACGCGGGCAAGTCCACGCTGTTGAACGCCCTGGCCGGTTCCGACGTTCTCGTGGAGGACAAGCTCTTCGCCACGCTGGATCCCACGACCAGGCGTGTGGAGCTACCCGACGGAAAGGCCGCTCTCTTCACCGACACGGTAGGCTTCATTCACAAGCTGCCCACGCAGCTCGTGGCTGCTTTCCGGGCCACTCTGGAGGAGATCAACGAAGCAGATCTGCTCTTGCATGTAGTGGACATCACCCATCCCAACGTTCGGGAGCAGAGTGTGACTGTGGAGCGCGTCTTGAGGGAGTTGGGCGCGGAGGACAAGCCGATGATCACCGCCTTGAACAAGATCGATCTGTTGGTGGAAGAGACACCACAGGCTGAAGAGACAGAGGCAGGTGAAGCAGACGATACTCCCTCTTGTACGGTAGACCGCATCGAGGACATGGTGGCGGACTATCCCAACTGCGTGGCCATCTCGGCCGCGGAGGGCATAGGGCTGGATCGTCTCCTCGAGCGGGTGCAGGGGCTGCTGGAGGAGGATCTCGTTCCTCTGCATGTCCTGCTGCCGTACAGCAGTGATGGACTCCTGGGGCTGTTCCACCAGCGAGGCGTCGTGGAGCGCGAGGAGTTCGGCGAAGCGGGTATCACGGTGGAGGGCAAGGTACCCCAGGGGCTGGCCCAGCGATTTGAGGCGTATCTGGTGAGTGGGTCTTCTTGAGGGTGCTAGTTGACGATAACAGAATAGTGTGAAGCTCGCTACCATCGTGATCTCCGGCGTGTCTCAGTGCGGGGTCTTGATGGACGGGCGAAGTGTCGTGGCATGTTGTGGGGTAGGGTGACGTCTTCTGTGGGGGCGGCGGACCGTAGAGAGGCATACAATGTTGGAGAGGTCGAGCGGTGGGTGCGTGCTCGCGCGAGGCGGGAGCTAGATGATGGGCACAGTGTGAGGCGCGCATGGGCGGGGTTGGGCAGCCGTGGATCCCACGGGGGGCATTGGGGCGACGACAGCAGAGGATTGGGGGCGAGCTCAGGGAGGCTCTGCCGCCCGACAGGAAAGGAGCGGAGGGCCTTGGCAAGCCTACCGGACACACCGGAAAGAGAGTGGTGCCTCCGTGTGGCGGGAGTCTGCGGACCGCGGAGTAGACGTTGGCCAGACAGGGGAGTCCCAGGATGAGGGACGCGTATATTCACACTATAGCTGTTATGTAAATCATACAGGCTGGCAACCCCCTGGACTTTACATAAGGGTGTTGACTAAGATACCTGGAGAGGCAGGGTGGCGCACGCCACCATCGCTTGGGGAGAAGTGAGAGAGTGAATCGTAGGGACGAGAGGACGCGTTATGCTAGCACGGTGCTGCGGTTGGTCGTGCTGGCCTACCTGCTGACGCTCGTGTGCATGGTGGCGTATGGCGCCGGTTTCGCTGCTCAGTGGTTGGGCTACGGGTCCAGTGACCTAACAGCGATCCCGGAGCGGGTCCTGCACCCGGCCGCCGAAGAGCCACCGGAATTCGAGATCTTCTGGGAGGCCTGGGGCTATGTCGAGGGCAACTTCTATGGCCAGTTGCCTGCCAGCGACAAGGAGTTGGCCTACGGCGCGATCCGTGGCATGTTGCAGGCCGTGGGCGATCCCTACACCTATTTCATAGAGCCCAGTGACCACGAGATAGAGGAAGCTCAACTGGAAGGCCGCCACGGAGGCATCGGTGCCGAGTACGTGATGGCTCATGGGTATCTGGTGGTAGTGGCCGTTCTGGAGGATTCACCCGCCGCACTGGCCGGCATCAGCACAGGGGACGTGATCGAGGCGGTCGATGGCACCGACGTCCTGGGCTTGTCCCAGAACGAGGCCATTCTGCTCATCCGCGGCAAGGAGGTAGGCACCGAGGCTGTCCTCACCATTCTGCGGGAGGGCGAGTCTGAGCCTTTGACCGTAACAGTGGTCAGAGAGGAAGTAGAGGTGCCCACGGTGATCTGGGAGCTCCAGGAAGGCGGGGTTGGCTACGTTCGTATCACCTTCTTCGGGGCGCGGACGAGCGGCGAGCTGAGTGCTGCGCTGAAGGAGTTGAAGTCGAGCGGCGCCGATGAGCTGATACTGGACCTTCGCGATAACCCGGGTGGAATGGTGACTACGGCGGTCGATGTGGCGGGACAGTTCATCGACACGGGAGTCGTCTTCTACGAGCGCGACAAGGAAGGCAACGACAAGGTATTCAACGCCAGACGAGGCGGCGAGGCGACGAGCATACCCCTGGCGGTGCTGGTCAACCGTGGTACCGCCAGCGCGTCGGAGATAGTCGGCGGTGCCATCCAGGACCACGACCGAGGGGTCCTTTTCGGCGAGAGGACCTTTGGCAAGGGCTCTCTTCAGAGCATCCACGAACTGAGCGACAATTCGAGCATACACGTCACTATCGCCCAGTGGCTCACCCCCGACCGCCACCAGATCGACGGAGCCGGTCTGCTTCCAAACGTGGAGGTGATCCCGTCAGAGGAAGCCCTCGCCGAAGGCAGAGACCCGCAATTGGAGGCGGCGTTGGCCTACTTCGCTGCTCAGACTGCTGGCCTGGCGGACGAAGCCTTATGTAAACTCCCTACCTAGGAAAGGACCCTATGCGTTTTCTCACGCGAGTTGTCTTGTTTATGGTGCTGTCGGCGTTTGTGGCCTGCTGTGCCTATCTGGGAGGGTACGGCACGGCCTTTGTGCTCCATCCTGCCCCACAAGCGACGGAATCGGCGGACTTGCAGGACGAGTTCAGAGTGTTCTGGGAAGCCTGGCAGATCGTGCAGGAGGAGTACTATGCAGCGCCGGTCGAGCCGATGGTGCTGACTTACGGGGCCGTGCGCGGAGCGGTTGCGTCGCTGGGAGACCCGTATACGTGGTTTGCCGATCCGGCGGAGGCTGAGCTAATCAGAGAACAAGCCGAGGGACGCTATTTCGGGATTGGAGCCGTAGTCAATGAGAACGAAGGCGGCAACGTGGTCATCGTCCATCCCTTCCCTGGTAGTCCTGCTGCCCGGAGCGGATTGCTGCCCGGCGACGTTGTGCTGGAGGTGGAAGGAACCAAGATACAGGGCTTGACCCTCGAGGAGTCAGTGAGCCTGATCAGGGGGCCAGCAGGCACCTCGGTCCATCTATTGGTGCAGCGCCCAGATGTCGAGGAGCCTTTCGAGGTGGACGTATCCCGCGCGGAGATCGAGATCCCGATCGTTGAATACGAGCTCCTTGACGATGGGATTGCGTATCTCAAGATCAACAACTTCCGCGCCCCCGCCCCGGCTCAGGTGCACGAGGCTCTTGTGGCGCTCCTGGCTCAGGAGCCGGAGGCCCTGGTGCTGGACCTGAGGGACAACCCCGGAGGTCTGCTGACGGCGTCGGTGGACATCGCGAGTGAGTTCGTAGCAGAGGGAGTGATCGCTACGGAGAAAGGCAGCAACGGACTGGAAGAGGAGCATGTCGCCCGGGGTCATGGTCTGGCTACGGAGATTCCGCTCGTCGTACTGGTCAACGGAGGTAGTGCGAGCGCATCCGAAATAGTGGCAGGGGCGATCCGCGATCACGAGAGGGGTCTCCTTATCGGGGAGGCCACACTCGGCAAAGGTGCGGTGCAGAGCCCACTGGACTTGAGCGATGGCTCTCACCTGCGCCTGACAATCGCTCAGTGGTTCACTCCCCGTGGCCAGCTCATCGAGGGCGAGGGTCTCGCTCCTGACATTGAGATCACATTGAGCGACGAAGACCTGGTGGAGGGGCGGGATCCCCAGTTGGATCAGGCCATCGCCTACCTGCTGGGACGATGAGCGTATGGGAAACAAGACCGTAGTCACCAACCGACGGGCCAGGCGCGAGTACTTCATCGAGGACAGCTACGAAGCTGGTCTGGTGCTCACCGGGTCGGAGATCAAGTCCATACGCGCTGGGCGTGCCAACCTTCAGGACAGCTACGTGACCATCAGGGAGGGGGAGGCGTGGTTGGTCAATTCCCACGTCGCGCCCTACAAACAGGCCAGCGCAGAGAACCACGAGCCAAAGCGGGATCGGAAGCTGCTCCTGCATCGACGGGAGATAGACAGGTTGGTGGGCCAAGTCCAGGCCAAGGGGTACACCATCGTGCCTCTGCGTCTCTACCTGAAAGGCAACCGCGCCAAGGTGGAGATAGCGCTGGCCAAGGGCAAGAAACTCTACGACAAGCGGGACGACCTGGCCAAGCGGCAGGCACAGCGGGACGTAGAAAGGGCTCTGCGGCGGTCGGGGTACGAGTAGCGTGGGGTTTGACCCCCACGGGAGGGTCTGGCCAAGGACAACTCCGCGACTACTCTGCGGCCACCTGGCCTTTGAGAACGGCGAGGTAGGGCAGGTTTCGGTACTGCTGGCCGTGGTCGAGCGCGTACCCGACGACGAAGACGTCAGGAAGGTCGAAGCCGATGTAGTCGAGAGGGAGATCCACTACGCGGTTCACCGGCTTGTTGAAGAGCGTACAGACCCTGAGACTGGCTGGCTTCCGGCTCTCCAAGTGTGTGAGGATGTACTCCATGGTCAGCCCACTGTCGATGATGTCCTCCACCAAGAGGACGTGCTGGTCCGTGATGCTTTGGTCGAGGTCCTTCAGCAGCCTGACCGGCGATCTGGTCTCCAGTTCCAGTTCGTATTTGCTGATCGCCATGTAGTCGGTGGTCAGCGGTATGGTGATGGCGCGAACCAGATCGGCCATGAAAGGCGTGACGCCCTTCAATATCCCGATCAACCGCGGTCGTAGCCCTTCGTACTCCTCGGAGATGGCCCCTCCCAATTCCCGAACTCGCCGCTGGATGTCGTCGGCGGGAACAAGCACCTCTCCTATGTCGTCAGATTCGGGCCAGTTCGCAGATTCCAAGTCTCTTCTCTTGTCTGCCATGACGATTCCAGGCTGGTTACCTCCGAGATCTTGGTTTCGGTTGACTTCCTCTACAGGGGAGCATGGACCCCGCTACGCTGCATGTCCCTTGAGAAAGCGTTGTTCGATGAGGTTGGCAACCCCGGATACATCGTCGAGATCGAACTGAGGCACGGTCAAATCGAATGACTGGTCTGCCACGATAGCGATCAGATCCTCTGGAGGAGAGACCAGCCTCCTGCCCCTCTCCCGGCGAGACACTTCGATCTTCTGCTTCGGACCTGACTTGTATCCTTCCGTGATCACCAACTCGACGTCGTCCAGATATGCTTCCACTATGTTGTCCAGGTCCATCTCCTGGTCGAGGTGCTTGATGACGGCCACTTTCCTCGGTGAAGAGAGGACCACAGTGTCGCTGCCGGCCCGGGCATGTCGCCAGGAGTCCTTTCCCGGTTGATCTATCTCGAACTCGTGGGGATGATGCTTGATGGTTCCGATCTTGAAACCTCTGCTTTTCAGTTCTGCGATCAGTCTCTCCAGAAAGACGGTCTTGCCGACACCAGATCTACCGACCAGCGACACGACGGGTGGGGCCTTCATCGTGTCACCTTCTTGTAGCAGTCGCCTGTCCGCCAGGGGGACCCCCGTCTGATGGGCGGTGTCACGCTCTCGAGCGCACCCACGGCTACCTCCCCTTGCCCTTCTCCCGCAGCCCCGACAGGATGTGGTCGGGAGTGGCGGGCAGTGAGAAGATCCGCACTCCCACCGCCCTGTGGATGGCGTTTGTAATCGCCGGCGCGGTGGGAATGGAGGTTATCTCCCCTGCTCCCTTGGCCCCGTAGGGTCCCTGTGCAGTGGGGTGCTCCACTATGATGGGCACCATTTCGGGCATCTCCCCAATTCTTGGGATCCTGTACCTTGTCAAGGTCGTCTTCTCTGGTTTGCCCTCCTTCATAGCGAAATCCTCCATGAGGGCGTAGCCCACACCCATCACGATACCGCCCTCGACCTGCCCTTCCACGCCCAGAGGACTCATGGTACTGCCTACGTCGTGGGCAGCGATGACCCGCAGGACCCTGACAGCGCCCGAAGTTATGTCCACTTCGACCTCTGCGGCCTGTGTGGCGTAGCCAAAGGCGAAGTGCATGTCGCCTTGGTCACCTAGTGGAACCGTTCGAGGAGGAGTATAGACTTCGCGGGCGATGAGGGAGTACCCTGCTTCACGGGCCAGCCGAATCGCTTCCCTCAGGGAGAGGGTCTTCCCGCGCTCGCCGCGAATGGAGCCGTTGGAGAAGACTAGGTTTTCTGGTGGAGTGTCCAGTTCCTCGGTGACCATTCTTTGCAGCGTGGCTCTCAGTCTGCGTGCGGCGAGCCGCGTTGCGTTGCCGGTGATGAAGGTCTGGCGGGAAGCGGTGGTAGCCCCGCCGTCTGGCGTGAGGTCGGTATCGCCCACCACCAGATCTATGGTTTCGTATTCGACACCCAATTCCTCTGACACGATCTGGGCCAGGACGGCGACGAGCCCCTGGCCCAACTCTGCGGCTCCGGCTCGCACCTCCGCGTGGCCGTCGTCGAACAACTGGATCTCGGCCCCAGCGCTATCTGCCACGCCGCCCCCCAGGCCCACGTTCTTGTAAGCGCAGGCCACGCCCCAGCCCCGGCGTTTGCCAGGAGGAGGAGAGTTGGCTGCGGGGAGAGCTTTCACGGCGTCGGCGACACGATCTATCGTTGCCAAGAGCCCGACGCTCTCCCGAAGCTCCTGCCCCGTGACGGTCACGGAACCCACGCGCAGCGCATTCCTGCGGCGCAACTCGAACGGCGACATGCCCAACTGTTCCGCCAGCATGTCCATCTGGGTCTCCGCGGCGAAATGGGCTTGGGGTGCGCCGAAACCTCTGAAAGCGCCGGCCGGCGTGTTGTTGGTGTACATGGCGAAGCAGTCCACCTTGGCGTTGGGGACTTCGTATGGACCCAGAGAATGCGTTGCTGCCCTGGTCATCACGTACGGTCCCAGAGAGGCGTAAGCGCCGCTGTCACCGACGATGTGCGCCTCCACAGCCGTCAGTGTGCCATCCCGGCGCGCCCCGGTCCTCAGTCTGATTGCACACTGGTGGCGCTTGGGATGCGCGATGAGCGATTCCTCGCGGGTGTAGACCAGCTTCACCGGGCGTCCCGTGATCTTGGCCAGAAGAGCAACGTGTATTTGACCCGCAATGTCTTCTTTGCCGCCGAACGCTCCGCCCACTTTGGTCTGTACCACCCTTACCTGGTCCTCGTCCAGTCCCAGCGAGGCGGCGATCTGTGCTCGATCGGAGAACGGGATCTGTGAGCCGACGTATACGACGACCCTGCCGTCGTCGTCGATCACTCCTACAGCAGCCTCTGGCTCCATGAACGCATGGTCGCCTCGCGGGGTCCTGTATTCGTTCTCCAGGACGACGTCGGCCTCAGCGAACCCCTTCTCCAGCTCTCCCCGGCGAAGCTGGATGTGCTCGAGGACGTTGCCTCCATCGTGAACCAGCGGTGCATCTTCCGCTAGGGCCTCTTCAGCCGAAGACACCACGGGCAGCGGCTCGTAGCTGACCTTGATACGTTTGACCGCATCCGCCGCGATGTCCTCCGACTCTGCGGCCACTACGGCTATCGCATCCCCCACATACCGCACCTTGTCGTAGGCCAGCACGGGCCAGTCTTGTCGGGCAAGGCCGTGGTTCTTCGCCCCCGGCACGTCCTTCGCCGTGATGATGGCCACGACACCTCGCAGGGTTTCCGCCGCAGAGGTGTCCACATCGAGCAATGTGGCGTGGGGATACCCGCTGCGAAGGACTTTGGCGTGCAGCATGTCGTCGAAATGGAGATCCGCGGCGAAGATAGCCTGCCCGGTGACTTTGGCCCGGGCGTCTGGACGGGGCATCGCGTGACCTACCACTTCGTGTTCGGAGGTCTCTTCCGCTCGTGGTGGCCTCGGTGCACCGGCGGCTTGCTCAACCGCCTCGATGACCTTGGCGTAGCCAGTGCAGCGGCAAAGATTCCCACTGAGAGCCTCGACTACCTCCTCCCTGCTCGGCTGCGGGTTGGTGTCGAGCAGGGCCTTCGCCGACATGATCATGCCAGGCGTGCAGAAGCCGCACTGCACCGCACCGCTCTCTATGAAGGCTTGCTGGAGAGGATGCAGTCGATCACCCTCTGCCAGTCCCTCGATGGTCTGGACTCTCTTTCCGTCGGCGCGGGACGCGGGATAGACGCACGACCTGACAGCTTCGCCATCCACGATGACGGTGCACGATCCACAGGCGTTGTGTCCACAGCCTTTCTTGGTTCCCGTCAGCCTCAGTTGGTCCCGAAGAACGTCGAGGAGCATGGCCTTAGGAGGCAGGTCTACTTCCTGGAACTCGCCATTGACCCAGAATCCTATGCGTCTCAGGTCCGACATGGCCGGTTAACCCCCTTTGAGGCTTTGGTTTCTACGTACCTATGCCGCGCTGAGAGCGACGGCACGCCTGGCATCGGTCCGCACTTGCCAGAGAGGTGTTGCCGCCACAGACCTACTCTTATCAGCGGCCGGATGCTCTCTTGCAGGGTGAGGTTGCCCAAGTTCAGGCTGCCTTCACCCAAGAGCCAGGCGCTTCCTTGCTCCAGATCTCCCTCGCCTTCTCCAGGTCTGCCTGGCTGTTGATGTTGAAGAAGGACAGGTGATCGGGATCGAAGATCTCGATCACCTCTTGCTCCACGTATCCCACTCGCACAGCGGGGAACAAACCGGTGATCTGCAGGTCTCCAGCCTGCAATTGCCTGTCGATGTGAGGAAGACAGCTCTTGGCATAGATGGCGTGTAGTGCTTCCACGTACTGAGCTAGCCGGGGAATCACTACATCGTGCGCGGGTGCCAAGCTCTGCATGTAGCGGAGGAGTGACACGTTCAGGAAGGGCATGTCGCAGCCCACGACGACACTGTGGGAGTTGCTCGCTGCTTGCAGCCCGGAGTATATGCCACCCAGTGCTGCCTTGCCCGGGTACACGTCTGCGACGACAGTGGCCTCCAGGTGCTCGTACTGATCAACGTCATTGGTGACGATTATGATCTCTTCGCTCACCTGGGCCAGTCTGTCGATGATCCTCTCTATCAGGGACTGGCCGTTGGCTTTCAGGAAAGCTTTGTTCCGCCCGAGACGGGTGCTGCGGCCCCCCGCCAGGATCAGCGCACTAATGGGGCCGACCCGCATCGCCTTTTCCATGTATGCCCTCGCGCGGTGGTGGACTGAGACTACAGTTCAAGTATACCTCAGTCCTCTGTGTGTAGCTAGACCTGGAGCTCTACTGGCCCACAGCCGCCACTGCGAAGGCACGCAGAAACGCCTGAGTACTCCGGTCGGCGGCGCTGAAACGGCCCTTCAGACGGGCGTTACGCTCCATCTTTCGCCCCCTGGCCTCCTGCCATCGCTTCTGGTACTCTCCGAGGATTCTCGAGGAGGCGTTTCCCTGTTCCACCGCTTTGGCAGCTACCTCCGCGGCTAGCTGCCCGGCGATCATGGCGTTGGCGATACCCCCGCCAGTGAGGGGATCAGCTTGCCTTGCCGCGTCTCCGACCAGCATCAGCCCGTCACTCACTATGTGGTCCGCGGCCACTCCGACCGGTACGTTCCCTGTGGTCAAGGTGACAGGGCTCCCCTGCTCGAGCCAACGCTGCTGACTGATGAAACGGACCAGATATTCCAGTGCCGAGGTCTCTGCCAGGTCGGCCTGTACACCTACGCCCACGTTTGCGCTGCGGTCGCCCTTGGGGAAAACCCAGGCGTAACCGCCCGGGGCAAGGCGTGCACCCAGATAGTAGTAGCAGCACTGAGGATCGAGGTCAAGGCCTGTCAGCATGTACTGGGCGCACGTCAGGCAGTCGCTTGATCTCAAGCGGCAGTCGAGGCCGGCCCACTGTCCCACCCTGGACTCCACTCCGTCGGCACCAATGACTACCCTCGCTTCGATGTCCATCCGTGTGCGGCCATCGAACGCCGTGACCCCCTTCACCTTGCCCTGCTCCTCGATCAGCCCCACGACGCTGGTCTTCACCAGGCAGCGGGCTCCAGCGGCCACTGCTTGCTCCCCCAATGCTCTGTCGAAGACCCGCCGCTCGAGTATGTACCCTACCTCCTCGCCTTCGAGTGAGCGGGTCTCGCCCGTCTCCGCCATCGTGATCTGCGACTTGCTCACCCGCGCCGATATCCACCGCTCCGCCGGTTCCAGGAACCGTGAGAGCATCTCGCGGTTGATTCCCTCAGCACACCGCACGGGGCTCCCTATCTCCTGTCGCTTCTCGAGAAGGAGCACCGACAAGCCTCGTTCGGCCGCGAACCGAGCAGCGGTGGCGCCGGCAGGGCCCGCCCCTACGACGACGACGTCATAGGCGGATCGGACGTGCTTTGGAGCAGTGGGTATCTCTGGTTCCGACGTCAGTGCGCCCACGGAGCAGCCACCTATACACAGGCCACACTCCGTGCAGAGTTCATGGTCGATGACGAGCCTGGTCTCTGCAAGCACTAGTGCCCCAGAGGGGCACATGCTCACGCAGCCGCCGCAATAAGTGCACAGCTCCCGTCGCAGCACTGGCGTCAAATCAGGCCTCCTTCAGCATGCGGGCCAGGTACGAAGAAAGGGATGCCCATGGGCATCCCTCCTCTTGGTCAGAGACATGAGGATACGCTACGCCAGACCTTCCTCTGCGATGCGCTTCTCGATGTAGGCTACCGCCTGACCCACGGTGGTTATCCCTTGCGCCGCTTCGTCGGAGATTTCCACTGTCTGGCCGAATCTCTCCTCGAAGTACTCCTCAAAGGCCATGATTAGTTCGACGAGGTCAAGGGAGTCGGCCTCGAGGTCCTCCTTGAAGCTAGCCTTTGGCACCACCTTGTCCTCAGACACGCCCAACTGCTCGATAATGATCGCCTTGATCACAGAGAAGACGTCTCCCTCAAGCGCTTCGCCCATTACTGTCACCCCCTTCTTGCTCTCCGTTTCTCTGCCTAGTCTCATCTAGTATAGCAGCGTTCGACGCGGTAGTCAAGCTTGACAACAGACTTCAGAACGCTGATAATAGGCCACACTACCTCGAAATCTATGAACACCACGGGGTCTTGGAAGTTACGAAAGAGCGCTTATGCATCAGCAGAGAAAACTCGAGCATCTGCGCATCTGTCTGGACAAGGCTCCCCAATCCAGCGAGCTCACGAGCGGTTTGGAGCAGTACAGATTCCTCCACCAAGCGCTCCCCGAGATTGACCTCCACGAGGTGGACACCTCCTGCACGCTCTTAGGGAAGAGCCTGCGCGCCCCACTCATCATCTCATCCATGACGGGCGGGACGGCCGAAGCCGAGCAGATCAATCTGACTCTGGCTGGGGCCGCTCAGGAGGCGGGTGTGGCGATGGGTGTGGGATCGCTGCGAGCAGCTCTCGAGGAGCCGGCGGTCGCCCGCACCTACCAGGTGAGAGGTGTCGCCCCAGACATTCTGCTGCTCGCCAACCTGGGTGCGGTCCAGCTCAACAGTGGCTATGATGTTGAGGATTGCCAGAGGGCGGTGGAGATGATCGGCGCGGACGCTCTCATCCTGCATCTGAACCCGTTGCAGGAGTGCCTGCAACGCGGTGGCAACACCAACTTCAGCTCTCTGCTGAGGAAGATCGAGGAGGTCTGCCACTATCTGTCCGTTCCTGTTGTCGTCAAGGAAGTCGGTTGGGGAATCTCATCCAGAGTGGCGGAGTTGCTGCGGGACATGGGGATCGCTGCCATAGACGTAGCAGGCGCGGGGGGCACCTCGTGGAGCGCCGTGGAGCGGCAGAGAGCTCCGGACGAGAAGACCAGCAACGTGGCGCAGTCCTTTGCCGAGTGGGGCATCCCCACCGCAGAGTCCATCGTCATGGTACGAGAGGGTGCGCCTGGAATGACCGTCATTGGCAGCGGGGGCATACGTACGGGCATCGATGTGGCCAAGGCTATCGCCCTCGGTGCCCACGCTACCGGCATAGCCACACCCTTCTTGGCCCCCGCGACAGACGGCTGCGCTGCGGTGATGACCAAGCTGCAGGAGATCATTGAGGAACTACGCATAGCCATGTTCTGCGTCGGTGCCCAGAACCTGGATTCACTGAGTGACACGCCTCTGCTGCAACGCATGGATCGGGCCTAGGGGGAAATGGCATTCGAGAACGCTGAACCGTATCTGACGGCCATCGAAGTAGAGATGAGAGACTCCATGGCCGTCACCGATTTGGCGTTGGCGCCGTACTACGGCATGATATCCTACCACCTGGGTTGGGTGGACGAGGACTTCTCTCCGAGCGACCGAGGAACCGGCAAGCGGTTGCGTCCCCTGCTGTGCCTGCTTTCCTGCGAGGCGAGTGGTGGCGACTGGCACCAGGCACTCCCAGCTGCAGTGGCCATGGAGCTCATCCATAATTTCTCCCTCATTCACGACGACATCGAGGATAACAGTCTCCAGCGACGTCACCGGCCGACGCTGTGGAGCCTATGGGGTCAGGCACAGGCTATCAATGCGGGAGACGGGCTGTTTTCCATCAGCCGGCTGGCCTTGCAGCGCCTCACGCACAGGGGCGTCTGTCCGGACAAGGTCGTGCGCGCCTTCCGACTGGTCGATGAGACCTGCCTGGATCTCACCGAGGGGCAGTACCTCGATCTGGCCTTCGAAGCAGAGGACTCGGTGACGGTTGAGATGTACATGGAGATGATCGGCAAGAAGACCGCTGCGCTGATGGGGTGTGCCACGCAGATGGGGGCGGTTCTAGCCACCGACGACGAGCCCGTCATTGAGGCCTATGGGGCCTTCGGATACCAGCTGGGGCTGCTCTTTCAGATCGTGGACGACATCCTCGGTATCTGGGGCGTTGGAGACACCACAGGGAAGGCTGTCGGCGAGGATATCGCGAACAAGAAGAAATCGCTACCGGTTGTCTACGCCCTCCAGAAAAGTCCGAGTCTTCGCGAGATCTATCGTGAGGAGCAGATGGACCTTGCCCAGCAACTGGCCGTCATGGAGAGTCTGGAGGAGGTCTCTGCACGGAAGTATGCTCAGGAACTGGCCGCTCGCCACATGGACCTGGCCCTAGATAGCTTGGAACGCATGCGGACGGAGAATTCAGCTCAAGCCAGCCTCAAGGAGATAGCCAAGTACCTGTTGGAGAGGCAGTCCTAGTCTGGCGCGGCCGGCAAGAAGCACTCGAAGACCTCGTTGCCGAGGAGCCGTCCTCGGGCGGTCAGACGAATCCCACTGGCTTTGGCGTCCAGCAGACCGAGGTCGATCAGCTTCCTTATCTGCTCCCCATAGGCCCGGACCGCAGAGACCCCAAAGCGATCTTCGAAGTCGCGGAACATGACTCCCTCGCACATCCGCAAGCCCAGGATCATCGTCTCGCTCATCTCCGCTGTCTCGTCGATCCTCTCCCTGCCAGCCTGCGGCTCCTGACCGTCCATCACGCGCTGCACGTACTCCTTTGGTGAAAGCGAATTGTAGTACCGGGATCTGCCGTAGAAAGAGTGAGCCCCGGCGCCGAAGCCGACGTAGGGCAGATTGCGCCAGTAGGTGATGTTGTGCTGGCACTCCCGACCTGCCAGGGCCCAATTGGAGATCTCATAGTGCTGATATCCTGCATCAGCCAGTCTCTCTTCAGCGCAGATGTACATGTCGGCGGCCAGATCGGGGTCAGGAGACGGGAGCTCCCCCCGGGAGATCGACTCAGCTAGCGGGGTGCCTTCCTCGACCGTGAGGCAGTACAGGGACAGATGCTCCGGATAGAGCTCAATCGCTTCTGACAGATCTGCGTTCCATCCCCCTAGCGTCTGCTTTGGAATGCCATAGATGAGGTCCAGGTTGACGTTGTCGAATCCAGCCCTGCGAGCCACGTAGTAGCCTCGTTTGACGTCGGCGGCAGTGTGAATCCGGCCCAGGAGCCTCAGCATACTGTCGTCGAAGCTCTGCGCCCCCAGGCTCAACCGGTTGACGCCTTGTGCTCGTAAGGCTGAAAGAGAGGTGGCGCTCACCGTCCCTGGGTTGGCCTCAATGCTGATCTCTGCTTCTGGTGCTGGGCTAAGGCTGTCCGTGCACGCTCTCAGGATCACACCTAGTAGCTCCACGCTGACGGCGGATGGCGTGCCACCTCCCAAATAGACCGAACTTGCCTGCACCGGCGGCCTGCTGCGGGCCCATAGCCTGATCTCCCTGACCAGAGCGTCGACGTACTCTCGGTGCAGGTGTTGAAGCCCGGCGTAGGAATTGAAGGTGCAGTAGTTACACTTGGCGACACAGAAGGGGATATGTATGTACACGCCTAGATGGTTCATGGGGTCGCAACGCAAGACTAGGTTTCACGCGGATGGCGTACGCAGGAGACAGAGCACCGCCTCGAGGACGCCGCCGCCGATGGCCAGAGCCTTGTCGGAGACGGTGAAGCAGTGATCTCTGATACCGCGAGGATCGACGTCTCCGACCTTCATGCCCTCGGTCACGGTCAACCCATCGGCCAGCAGTCCGCGGATCACCCCACCGATTTGCGCGACCACAGGGGAGCCATTCACCAGGGCTACCGCGTCCCCTGCCGCTACGGCATCTCCGATCTGCTTCCTGGTACGTAAAACGCCTGCTTGAGGAGCACGCAGCACCCTCTCTAGAGTGTACCCCATCACTTCGCCTGGGACGCCGGTGTCGGGGGCAGCGCTGCCGTCGAGAAGGACCCTGCCAAGGTAATGCCCGCGTTTCGTCTCCACGACGGCGTGCACATCCACTCCCGCCACGAATCCCGGGCCCAAGCCGATGACGACCGGCGCGTCTGTGATCTTGGTTCCCAGGTTCCGCTTGGCCAGAATGGCGTCCACGACGACGTCTGGTTGCCACTCGGCGATGGCCGCAGCCTGGGGATCCACCAGCACGGCAACCTCTTCGCTGCGCACAAGCGCGAGAGCCTGTTCAAGCGACTCGACCCTTCGGCCCACGATTCCCTCTATCTCCACGACGCCCTCGTACACCGCAGCAGCGAAGGCCACAGCACGCCGAATGACCAGCGGCTGAGGGAGTTCGGTAACCACGACCTGCATACCTGCTCTGCGCAAGCGGTACACGACCCCGCTGGCCAAGTCTCCCCCTCCTCTGACCAAGACCTTGATGTTCTCCAGCAACGTTGTCCTCCATTGAGTACATGCAAGGCGCTCGGGTGCCCACAACCGTGGTTTTTCCACGCGTCGGCCGAGCTCCTGGCGTGGTTCGTCGATAGTACACTCCATTATAAGCCTGCCAGCTTCAGAAGGCCATTGGACAACCTGTCTGCTGCGGGCTATAATGCGTCCTTGGGGTGCATCTTTCCAGAAAGGCCCGGGCTTGGTCTGGATCGGCCGGGTGGAAGAGTGCCAGATGACACAGGTGAAGAAGTGGGAGTTCTCAACCCCAGAAGCCGAGTACCCCATCCACTCACTGTCCATTCTGGTCGGTGAGGATCTCCTGACTTGCTTGTGGGGAGGCACCCACCCACACATCGGCGCTGTCGCCGTGGCCTTGCCTCGACCTAGCATTGCAGATCCCCTGACCACGAGTTCGACGTCCTCTGTGTTCACTGTACTGGGGCACAAGGAGGACGCGGTGGTCAAGCTGGTGTCGGAAAGACTGTCATCCAGGTTGAAGAAGAGTGTGGTGGTGACGGCTGGCATGCATTGGGACCATCTGGATCCAGAGGCTATTGCCCAGATTATGGCCAATTGCCATTGGCTGGCAGAGCAGATAGCAAACGTCGTGGAGAGAGAAGGATGAAACGATTGGTGGTAGGCATTTCGGGAGCATCGGCAGCCATCTACGGGATAAGGCTGCTCCAGGCGCTACGGGACGTTGAGGTCGAGTCCCACCTTGTGATTACCGATCCGGCTCGCGAGATCATCGCCCTGGAGACCGACTACGACGCGTCCGAGGTGGAAGCACTGGCCACGCACGTTCACGGGGTCCACGACGTGGGAGCCGGAATCGCGAGCGGGTCCTTCAAGGCTGACGGAATGGCCATTGTCCCCTGCTCCATCAAGACCCTCTCCGCCGTGGCGAACTCATACGCGGACAATCTGCTGGTGCGGGCCGCGGATGTGACCTTGAAGGAGCGCAGACCCCTGGTGCTGGTGGTACGGGAGACCCCTCTGCACCTCGGGCACCTGCGCTTGATGCAGAACGTGTCCGAGATGGGCGCTGTCGTCTACGTTCCGGTCCCCGCCTTCTACGCCAGGCCCAGGACCATCGAAGATCTAGTGGATCAGACCGTGGGCAGGATTCTGGACTTGTTCGACATCGAGCACGACCTCGTCGCCAGATGGGATGGGATGCCTCGAGTGTGATCGCGCCTCGATTTGCGACCGCAGGGGCAAGAGGCTCACACTAGGGTCCAGTAGGTTCCCGGTGCCATGACTCGGGTCCAATGACTGCCCCTCCGACCTGCGCTGCGGACAGCAGCCCAGTTGCCTGATTCTCCCCCCAGAGAGTAATCCCACAGAAACGTATCGTATTCTCCGCCAGATGAGGTCAACGCCTCGTGTGAGCGCACCGGTGGTTGGGGGCTGCGGTCTGGCCTACCCTCGCGGATATCCGACGGGACAGCCGGCCCCCCGGCTCTCAGCCAGCGGTCGTTGTGCCCACGCTGAGCAGGCCAGTCCTGGCTGGTATGGACACTTGGGAGCCGCCTTGCCACAGGCACGAGGAGTTATGTCTAGCTATGTCGGATTTGTCATAAGCCAACAGGCTCCGTGAGTGTGTTATGTAAAGCGCCCCTAGCCTTGCGGGGTCTACTCCGCCGTTCTACCACTCCGGAGGGGGCGTCTTCAATGAGTCGGGGTGGGAGGAGAGTGTGTGGTGCCCGCCAGAGCGTGGTTGAAAGGCGTGATGGACGGGGAGCATCAGTTGGCAAGGGGTCGTGGCTTGGAGTCGGTGGTGAGGCTTGATTCGGGGGTTTGGATGCGGTATATTCTGAAGGGCCCAGTCGTGTGTCCGTCGAGTGTGGTGGAAGGTGTGTTATGGGAAAGGTTCGGTGGCAGGAGCGGTATGCTCATAAGCTGAAAACAGCGCGGCGGGCACTAGGCGTCATCAAACGAGGGGATAGTGTGTTCATCGGCTCCGGCGCTGCGGTGCCACAGGGCCTGGTAGAGGAGCTCGCCGCGATGTCTCTGGAGTTCGCCGACAACGAGATCGTCCACTTGTGGACTCTGGGTCTCGTGCCTTCGACGCAGCCCAAGTTCAAGTACCAGTTTCGCCATAATGCATTCTTTGTTGGCGAAGGCGTGAGAGAGGCCGTGTCCGAGGGACGTGCTGACTACACGCCCATCTTCCTTTCAGAGATACCGACGCTCTTCGCTTCTGGGCGGATGCATCTAGACGTGGCCCTCATCCATGTAACTCCGCCCAACCAACATGGATTCTGCAGCTATGGGGTTTCAGTGGACATAGTGAAGCCCGCTGCCGAATCAGCCAGCTATGTCATTGCGCAGGTCAACGCGCAGATGCCGTGGACCCTGGGCAACAGTTTCATTCACATTCAGGACATAGATGCGGTAGTGGAGCACGACGCTCCGATCCCGGAGCTTTCTTACCCTGAGGCGGACGATGTCGCCCGCGAGATCGGAGAGAACATAGCCCGGCTGATTGATGATGGCTCCACCCTGCAAATGGGAATCGGCACCATCCCCGATTCCATTCTGGCCTCTCTGCACGACAAGAAGGACCTCGGCGTACACACGGAGATGCTTTCGGATGGTGTGATTGACCTGGTCGAGGCAGGAGTGCTCACCAATGACAAGAAGACTCTCCATCGAGGGAAGATCATAGCCAGCTTCGTCATGGGTACGAGACGGCTCTACGACTGGGTCGACCAGAATCCGTTCATCGAGTTTCACCCTTCGGACTACGTCAATGATCCCTTCGTGGTTTGTCAGAATGACAACATGGTGGCCATCAACTCGGCGTTGGAGGTGGACCTCACTGGGCAAGTCTGCTCCGATTCCATCGGGTATCTGTTCTACAGTGGCATAGGCGGCCAGGTGGACATGATCCGTGGTGCGGCTAGGTCCAGGGGCGGCAAGCCGATTATCGCCCTGCCTTCCACGGCGAAGGAGGGCTCGAAATCGAGAATAGTCTCCCGCCTATCTGAGGGCGCTGGGGTCGTGACCACGCGCGGCGATGTGCACTACGTGGTTACCGAGTACGGCGTGGCGTTCCTGCACGGCAAGAACATCCGCGAACGCGCCCTGGCTCTCATCAATATCGCGCACCCCGACTTCCGCAAGGAGTTGCTGGACGAAGCCAAGATCCGCAAGTACGCATTCGTCGATCAGTTGCCGCCTCTCGGGGTCTACCCCGTCGAACTGGAAAAACGGGTCACTCTGCAGGACGGCACCGAGTTGCTGTTCCGGCCCATCAAGCCCACGGACGAGCGTATGGAGCAGGAGCTGTTGTACTCACTGTCCGATCAGAGCATCTATCTACGGTTCTTCAGTGCTATGAGCGCGTTTCCTCACGAGAGGGTGCAGTACTACACCACCGTTGACTACGATGAGCAAATGGCCATCGTCGTCATCGCGGAGCGCGATGGCGAAGAGCAGATGGTGGGAGTTGGCAGGTACATCAAAGAGAAGGACTCGGACATGGCCGAGCTTGCGCTGCTCGTCCGCGACGACTGGCAGGGCAAAGGCGTGGGCGCGCTGATGCACGAGTACCTGGAGCAGATCGCACGCGCACACAACATCGGTGGCTTCAGGGGAGAGGTGCTGGAGCAGAACAAGCGTGCGCTTCACGTGTTCACAAGGCTGGGCCGGAAGGCGGAGACAGAGTATGACCAGGGCGTGTACACGGTCAGCTACAGGTTCAGCGACGAATCGTAGGCGTGCCTGGGAAGCTTCGCCCCGAGCCCCTGCCCTGCAATACGGCCACCAGGAGCGCTCCAGGCAGTGGCGGCCTGTGACGCTGCACACCCAGATCCCAGGGAGTGTTAGCCCACAGATGCCGTCTCCTCGGCCGTGCCAAGACTGGGGGCTTCGGGGACACTCTATCCCTCGTGTGGGGCTGCTGGCGTGAGGTTGCTGGCTCATACTGTGATGAGGACTGGACTTGCAGACGAAAGGAGATACTGAGGGGATGAAAGTCAGAGAACTACGGCCGGAGGAACTCAGGCGCACCTGCGACCCGAGCCAGTTCTCCTTCAAATCTACGGCCGAGCTGACAGAGTTGTCCGAAATCATCGGGCAAGAGAGGGCCACCAGGGCCATAGACTTCGGCATACAGATCCCCTGCCAGGGATACAACATCTACGCTCTGGGGCCCAGTGGCTCGGGACGGGCCACAGTGATCAAAGAGTTTCTACAGAGGAAGGCCGCCACCGGAACCCCGCCCGACTGCTGGGCTTACGTGAACAACTTCGAGGATCCCTACCAGCCTCGCGCCCTTCAGTTGCCTGCGGGCAAGGGTTGCGCCATCAGTGAGGAGGTGGACTCGCTACTGGACGATCTGCAAGAGGAACTGCCGCGTGCTTTCGACACTGAGCAGTATCAGGAGCATTTCAATCGCATTGGCCGTGAACTGGAAGAGGCGAGAAACGCCAGGTTGAGCAACCTCGAGGCCCGGATGATCGAGCGCGGATTCGCCTTGCTGAGGACACCGATGGGTCTGGTGATCGCCCCAGTACTGAATGGTGAAGTAGTCAGTCGGGAGCAGTACGACGAACTACCTCCGGAGAAGAAATCGGAGCTGGAGAAGCATCGCCCTCAGCTTCAGGGTGAGCTGGAGAAGGCACTTCGCGAAGTGCGCGGACTGGAGAGGGCGGCCAAGAGTGAACTTCGGAAGCTGGACCAGGAGACGGCTGACTACACTATCGGGCATCACTTCGAGAGCCTGCGGACCAAGCACGCAGACATTGAGGGACTGATACGGTTCCTGGATGAGGTGCAGAAGGACATCCTGACCAAAGTCGAGCAGTTCAAGAAGCCTGCATCCTCAGGTGAGCAGGAGTCCTCCGCGATGGAGGCGGGTCCGTTTGCCTTCATGGCTCGCTTCAGGAGGTCCCCGTTTGACAAGTACAGGATCAACATTATTGTTGACAATAGCGATGTCGAGGGCGCGCCGGTGGTTGAGGAGAGTAACCCGAACTACCACAACCTGGTCGGTCGCATCGAACACCGCGCGGAGTTCGGGACTCTGGTGACGGACTACAGTGCCATCAAGGCCGGTGCCCTCCATAGGGCCAACGGCGGCTACCTGATCGTGGAGGCTCTTGACCTGCTGAGGAACACGATGGCCTGGGAGGGCCTCAAGCGCGCGTTGCGGAACCGAGAGATCAGGATCGAGGAGTTGACGCAGCAATTGGGACTCGTAGCCACTGCCACCCTGACTCCCGAACCGATCCCGCTGGACGTCAAGGTGGTACTGCTAGGCGATCCCGCCACCTACTATCTTCTCTACAATCTAGACGAAGACTTCCAGGAGTTGTTCAAGGTGAAGGCAGACTTCGCTGCGGACATGGACTGGACTTCGGAGAACCTGGAGAAGGTGGCGCTCTTCGTACACGATCGCTGCCAGGAGGGCAACCTGAGGCATTTCGAACTGGGTGCTGTGGCGAGAGTTGTGGAGCACGCTGCCCGTATGGTGGAGGATCAGGAGAGACTCAGCACTAGATTCGGGCTCATCAATGACGTTGTCCACGAGGCCAATTACTGGGCTGGGCGGAACGGGCACGAGCTTGTGATGGCAGAGGACGTTGGGGAGGCCATCGAGCAGAAGGTGTACCGGGCCAACCAGATCGAGGAGAGGATACGCGAGCAGATCGACCGGGGCGTGCTGATGGTAGACGTGGAGGGCGAGGTGGTCGGGCAGGTCAACGGGCTCTCCATCATCAACCTCGGCGACTACTACTTCGGGAGGCCCTCCCGTATCACCGCTCAGACGTTCATGGGCCGCGCTGGCGTCATCAACATCGAACGTGAGGCCAAGATGAGCGGCAAGATCCATGACAAGGGGGTGATGATCCTCTCAGGCTACCTGGGTGGCAAGTACGCCCAGGACAAGCCTTTGAATCTCTCAGCCAGCATCTGCTTCGAGCAGTCGTACGGGGCGGTTGACGGTGATAGTGCCTCGTCTACTGAGCTCTATGCCCTGCTCTCGCGGCTGTCCTGTCTTCCCATCGAGCAAAGTGTCGCTGTGACTGGCTCTGTGAATCAGAGAGGCGAGATCCAGCCGGTGGGAGGTGTTACGAAGAAAGTCGAGGGGTTCTTCGATGTGTGCCACGTGAAGGGGTTTACGGGGACGCAGGGTGTGATCGTCCCTGAGCAGAATGTGAAGACCTTGATGCTGCGCGAGGACGTGGTGGAAGCGGTCCGGGAAGGCAAGTTTCACGTGTACCCAGTGAGGACCATCGACGAAGGGGTAGCCATCCTTACGGGCTGTGAGGCTGGGGAGCGTCAGGAAGACGGGACCTACCCGGAGGGTACAGTCAACTGTCTGGTGAACGATCAGCTCCAAGAGCTAGCCAGGAAACTGCGGGAGTTCGGCAAGAAGAACGGAGAGGAGAAAGGCGAGAATTCCTAGTCGTCGGCGGCGATCAAGCCCTCAACCCGCACGCTACAGGCCTCGACGTCACCGGCCACGTTGCCCACGGTGACCAGGAACTCAGACGACTCTCCCGCCCCTATACATCGGTTCTCCGGCCTGCCGGTGCCAACGGCCACGATCCTGCCGTCCGCGTCGTGACAACTGACGACGAGGGTCACGGACTCTGCGTCGATGTCTGTGACGTTACGGACTTGCCCCAGCACCTCGTAGGGCACCCACTCGCCGACCCTGGTCACCTCTTCGGCGATCTCCAGATCGCCGTGGAGGAGCTCCAGCAGGTAGTCGGCCTTGTGTGCGTCGATGCTAATCTCGTAGCTGGCGAAATCTGGAGAGGATAGAAAGAACACTGCCAACACCGGCGCCGACCCGCCCGGGTCCAGCAGGTCCAGCCTGGCGTACGCCGCCTGAGAGGCCAGGAGTAGGCCTTCTGCGTCGCGCAGATTCACAGTCGCCCGCACTCGCTCTGTGGCGAACTCGTTGGTGTTTCTCACCTCGAAAAGAAACCGGGTGCTGCCTACAGAGTCCTGGTACGCGGTCTCACCGAAGGTCTCGAAGGTCAGCAGCGGATTAGGCGTCGGCGAGGGCCTCGCCACGAGGTTGGGCGTGGGTTCTCTTGAAGGGGTGGCTCCTGGAGCGCTCTGCCCGTTTCCGCAAGCGCAGATCAAGGCTCCGAGTAGGAGCAGGGGAAGGACGGTTCGCCGCCCAGGCAATCGTCTCTCAGCCACCATCTCGCTCGAGGGTCTGGAGGAAGGAGAGGTCCTCCTCCGTCAGGTCGGCCGCCTCGAGCAGATCCGGACGCCTCTCGTAGGTCCTTCGCAGTGCCTGCTGCCGCCTCCACAAAGCGACTCCTGCATGGTTGCCGGAGAGGAGGACTTCCGGGACGGCGTGGCCCCTGAAGACCGCTGGACGCGTGTACTGAGGGTGTTCCAGCAGACCATCCGCATGGGAATCCCGCAGTGCGGCCTTGGGGTCTCCGAGAACTCCTGGAATGAGGCGTGTGACGGCGTCCACGACGACCATGGCAGGGATCTCTCCACCCGTGAGCACGTAGTCTCCGATAGAGATCTCGTCGTTGACCAAGGACTGCCGAACGCGCTCGTCCACCCCTTCGTAGTGTCCGCAGATGAGCATCACCCTGGCGTGGGCGGCCAGTTCCCAGGCCACAGTCTGCGTGAACAGCCGGCCTTGAGGGCTGAGGAGCACTATGGGCACCGACTCGGTCGGACCAGGTCCCAGTATGGCCTCCACAGCCTTGAAGATGGGTTCCGGCTTCATGACCATGCCCCCGCCCCCCGCGTAGGGGGTATCATCCGTCACGTGGTGCTTGTCTGTGGCGTGTTCGCGGATATTGTGAACGGCGATGGACACGAGGCCCTGGGCGACGGCCCGTTTGACCATGCTTTCCTGGAAAGGGCCCTCGAACATCTGGGGGAAGAGCGTCAAGATGTCGAGATGCATACTTGCGTCCTCCGTTGGGTGAGATTGTACTGTATCGGTCTTAACACTTCAATCAATAGCCATCCAGCCCACCTTGTGCATGGGCGACCATTGTCGCCCACGAGCTTGGTGAATTAGCAGGGCGTCTTGATCAACACGCAGTAGGATTCGGGAACTTGTGTTGTGCGGCGTCGGGGCGACACAGGCTTCTGAGGAACGGATCGCGATGTCGAGGCTGCGCTGGGCGCGATCCTTGCTCAGGCCCTTGGCGCATGATATAATACAGCGTTTGGAGATCAGGAATGGCTAGCGGCAGGAAATGCCTCGAGTGCGGCTATATGAATGAGCCCCGAGCGGCCTTCTGTGGGAACTGTGGCAGCCCGCTCAGGAGGCACAGGCCGCAGATGGCGCCGCCGTCTACACTCCCCGAAGAGATGGGTTCGGTTTTCCGCCAGGGAGACACGCCGGGAGGCAACCCGTCTCCACAGCAGTCGGGCTTACAGTCTGCTGGGGAGTGCCCGAGTTGTCACTGCCCGGCGCAGGAGGAGGACATGTTCTGCAGGCGATGTGGAGCCAGCCTCGTCCTCAGGGCGCTCTACTGCAAGCGCTGCGGGGATCCCGTCGACCCAGACGAGAGCTTCTGTAATCGCTGCGGGCTCCCTTTGAGGTGAGTCAGGAGATATCGGCGAGGAGGGGAGCGATGAGAGTCGAGGGCATTCAAGATCTGTTCCGCGAGTTGAAAGCGGAGGCCGAGGCCGGGACGATCACAGAAGAGGAGTTCGAGGTTCGGGTCAGGAAGCTCCTGTTTCGAGACGACGAAGGGAGATACTGGACCATCGGCGCCCAGACGGAGAAGTGGTACCGGTACGAGTCGGGCGAATGGGTCCAGGACTCCCCGCCGTCGACGTTGGAGCCTGCAGAGGAAGAGGAAAGCGCCCCGCAGGAGAAGGCCGAAGCGACCGAGCCTCAGAAGAAACGGCGTGTCAGTAGGCGTCTAACCATCGGGCTGGTGGCCGCCGCTTTCGTGGTCTGTCCTCTCCTGGCGGCTGTTGCATCGTATCAGATTGGCCAGATGGCGGCTGCGTCTCGTGAGATGGCGCTCAGCCCCACGCCTTCCCGTGGAGTGATGGAGACACCATCCGCTACGCCGTCGGCGGCACCGACCGAGACTCCGTCAAGCCCTACTGAGGAGCCCAGTTCACCGGAGCCCGAGGCGACACCCACGGAGCTCAGCCCTTCGCCAACGGAGGAGCCCACAGCGACCTCGACATCACAGCCTTCCGCAACCCCTGCTGCAACGCCGGTCTACATACATGCAGCACCGACGTTGGTGTTCCCAGAGGACGGAGCGCAATTCGGTCCACGATACGAGGCGATTCTCGAGTGGAAACCGGTTCCGGGGCTGGGGGAGGGCGAATACTATCACGTCGAGGTTTGCTGGAACGACTGTACAGTTCCCTGGGGGGACTACGTGCGTGACGCAACATCGACTTTTCCATCTTCTCCGGGTTTCTATCGCGGGGAGGCCGTGGATGGCAAGTACGAGTGGCACGTGACCGTCAGGAGGCAGCAGGGTGAGGAGCCTGCGGGCCCTCTGGATCCACCCACGAGCCCGCCAAGCGAGACTCGGGTGTTTCTGCTCCCCGAGAAATAGAGCGGAGGTAGCGGTCTCGCTGGCTTGGGATGGAGGCGGCTCCATCAACGGGCTTGCGCTAGCTGACAGCACAGAGACCCCGAGGTGGATTGTCGGGAACTAGGGAGGCAACTCATGGACTTTGGTGACGCGGAAAAGAGATTCCGTCAACTGAAGGCACAACTGGACGCTGGCGAAATCGACGCTGGCGAGTTCGAGGTTCAGCTTCGACAGCTTCAGGTCGTCGACGAGCAGGGTCGCTACTGGATGATTGGAGCGCAGAGTGGGCTGTGGTACTTCTACGACGGCGCGAAGTGGGTGGCATCCGAACCGCCAGAAGAGGGTGTGGCTGCACCTGGCGAAAGCCCTCCAGCGGAGCCGCCTTCGGCACCTCCTCCCGCTCGACCCGCGGGCAAAGAGCCCAAGAAGGCGAGAAGGCCGTCCAGTTTGGCTGTTCCCATCGTCGTTGCCGTGATCGCACTATGCTGCATTCTCAGCGGGTTGACGGTCGTGGTTTCGGAGTTCGTGTTGCCCAGCAGGCCGCTCAGCACACTGGTGAGCAGTCTTCTTGGGAGGTCTGCCACAACGCCTGGTACGCCCGCCGTACGCGAGCCATCACCGTCGGCAGCGGTGTCGGCGAGTGAATACGTTGCAACAGGCGATGCGCTCTTCTCCGAAGGGCGCTACGACGAGGCTGTCGCTCAGTACCGGATGGCATTGCGTTTGGAGGCACAGGACGCCGAGATCTATGCAAGGTTGGGACAGGCCTACCTGCAACAAGCGAACTGCGACAGCGCGATTCCCGAGTTTCAGCAGGCGCTCGCTCTCGATCCCACTCTTGAGAATGCCCAGGCTGGGCTATTGGAGTGCGGAGGAGTTCTACCGCCAGAGACCTCATTCTCCACCTATTCCAGGAGTGACTTGCGCTTCTCACTGCTCTACCCTAGCGCCTGGTTCGTTCGGGAGGACGAGCTCCAGACCATCTTCGCCGAGGAAGAGGAGTCCATCGAGCTACTGACGGGCGATGTCTTCTTCATCAGTTCGCTGGAGCTCACTGATGACGAGGAAGGGATGGATAGTATGGGGGCGCTGATCAAGGCACGCCAATTGATCGATCTCCCCATGGGGTCTCAGTTGGGAGGGGTGGAACTCGCCTCGTTCGGCGAGTGGGAATGGGCCACGGTACAGGGCCAGATCTCGGGACTTCAGACTCCAACGACGATCTACATCGCGGCTACGGTCAAGGATTCCACTTGGTACGGGATTTGGGCTATCGCCCCCTCCGAGACCTGGGAGCAGGTTTCCTGGCCCATCTTCCGGGTCATGGCCGACAGTGTGGAGCTGGATGAGGTCGTTGCGCAAGCCTCAGAGACTCCCGAGGAGACTCCCCTCGCCGAGACCCCTGAGGCCACTCCTGAGGGGTCTCCCCAGGCTACGGCTACGTCACCGATGCCTACTGCAACAACTCAACCGAGCGGGAGCCCGAGTCCTAGCCCCAGCCCGACAACTCCTCGGCCCTCGCCAACGCCCGAACCGCCAGCGCTGAGCGGAAAGATCGCCTACCCCCGCTACGTGGGGGGTAGCAACCATTACGAGATCCACATTGCGGACGTCGGCGGCAATGACTTGAGCGTGATCTACGGAGGAAGCGAGCCAGCCTTGAGCCTGGCGGGAGATCGCATCGTGTACCGGTCCTGGGACCCGAGTTTCCGAGGGCTGGTCATCTCCGACGTGGGAGGTGGTGGCCGAGACCGGCCCCGAGGGGGAGCGGAGCCAAACGAAGACAGTGTGCCTCGCTGGTCTCCAGACGGGCTGTCTCTTGTCTACGCGACCAGGCGCTTTGGACCGCATCACAACTCGCTGATCCGGACCCACGACCTCACCCATCACTCAGAGCTGGAGCTCGGCCTGGGCGACAACCCCGACTGGTCGAACGACGGCCAACGCGTCGTGGTGAAGGCGGAAATGCTGGTGGTCATGGACCGGACAGGAGGGAACGTCCGTTCACTCACCAGCAACCCCGGTGATGCGTCGCCCGATTGGTCGCCTACGAGCAGCAAGATAGCGTTCATGCGTCTGACGGGCGACAGTTGGGATATCTGGGTGGTCAACGCGGATGGCACTGGCGAGACCCAACTCACCACCTCGGGCTCGGTTGATGGTCTTCCGGCCTGGTCGCCGAACGGGACGCACATCGCGTTCCTGTCCGATCGAGGCGGCATGTGGGGCATCTGGGTCATGAGCGCCGACGGGAGCAATCAGCGGAAGCTGTTCGACACTGGCTGCGATACTTACGCCACGAGCGAACAGTTCAGCGGCGAGTTTTCGGGAGGCGAGTCGCCTAGCTACAGAAACTGGAACGACGAGCAGATCTCCTGGTCGCGCTAGGCTTCTGGGGGCTGCCTCGCTGACCTTGGTCGGCTGGGGGATAGCCGGTTCGCCAACCAGGGCCACGCCAGACAGCCGATCAAGCAGATCAAGCCCACGCCGCTCAAGGCCACTCCCAGCCTGAAGCTTGGAGGATCGTAGACGAACTCCATACGATGTTCTCCCTCTGGAAGCAGCAGGGCTCGGAAGTAGTAGTCAGCTCGCAGGATCTCGGCCGCTTGTCCATCGACGACAGCGCGCCAGCCGGGATAGTACGCATCAGTCAGCACGAGGTATCCAGGGTCTCCTAGGTGTGCTTCGATGGTCACTCGCTCAGGCTCGTAAGACACCAGACGAACCTCGTCACCGGAATGCTCCCCCAGGGACTCAGTCCTCGACGCTTCGCCGAGCAGCAGTACTTCCTCACCCGGGTCGAACGAGTGGTCCTGCATCGCCTGGAGAAGCTGCTCCTCGTGCGGGAAGAAGCGTGATTCGTGCACGACGAAGGCGCGGGGCAGTACGTCCAGGTTCTCGTAGATCTTCACATCGCCGCTGTGGACCAATCTGTAGCGGCCGTCGGTGGACACGACGAGGGCCCAGTGCGTGCCGGTCCGCTGGTCGATGAGAGTCAGGCCCCGAAGCCGGAGTTGGCCCGTCTTCGCTACCCATCGCACCTGTATCTGGCGTGGGTGGAGGGTTTCCTCCCATTCCAGCAGCGTGTAGTAATCGTTACCTGACGGGTCGTCTCGCCAATGCCCAACGACTCTGGCCTCCCGATGCTGGGGAGACGACGTTGTGTACCGCCCCTCGGCGGTGTCTGCACCTGCCCGCAGCTCAAAGGAGCGACTGTGGCCTGTCTCGTCTGTGACGGTGATCACAGCTACGACACTGTCCTGCGCTATGTCTTCCCCATCGATCAGATAGGATACGACCCCGAGGGCTGTCGCTGGAAAGGTCGGCAGATCCCCTATCGTGAGCTCGATGGGTTCACTACCCCCCAGGACGGCCCGGTGGCTGAGATCGTAGTAGACCCCATCGACCCACACGTCATACGTCTTGTCGGTGAGGACATACTTGACGTTGCACAGGTTCAGCAACCAGGCCTCAGGCATCTCCGAGATGCGCCCCTGCAAACGCCCATCGATAGACACCTCGTCCTCTGGCAGGAGTAGGCGTTGCCACTCGACGTATGCAGCAAGGGGCAGCACCCCGCCGTCATATCCATCGACACTCTGGATCCCGTACAGCAGAGGCACGTTGGGCGCCAGTATCTCCTTCTGTTTGGCGGTCACCAGGTAGTCGTAGACGGCCTCTTCGGACAACTGCGTGCCCAGAAGCTGCTGGATCTCCTGCAAATCGCCGGGGTCGAACTTGCCATCAGAGTAGCTGAGGAACCGGTACACGCTGGTGTCGGTTAGCAGGTGGGCGACGGAGGTGCGCATCGAAGAGAAGGCCTGCGGTGATGTGGCCCGATCGTAGGCCTGGAAGCGGCTGGCGAGAGACAGCTCGGTGATCAGCAGTGAAACGACGAGCGCCAGGAACAGTGCTCCCCTTTGACGGCGCAGACCGAAGTAGAGGAGAGCCACACCAAAGGTGAGGGCAGCGACCCAGTACAAGATCACTGTGGCAGAGGGTGGCTCAAGTACGATGAGGCAGACAACGGCCACGGCGAGCGCCAGCCCCAGCAGAGCGCACCATCTTGCTGGACGCGTCAGCGGTCGCGAGAGGGACACGAGTTCCTCGAACCCCAGCCCGGCCAGTAGTGACATCCCTACGACGTACAGATAGAGCCAGCGGGCAGGAACTCGGAACAGACTGAACCCAGGCACCAGGCGGTACAGGACGTAGTAGAGGGGGTTGTACACTCCCAGGGCGAGGACTAGCCCGAGCACGGCGAGGAAAGCGAAGAAGACCCGCTGCGGGCTGGACCTCCCCCGCAGGATGCCCACCGCCGCGAGGAGCAGCGGCAGAATGCCCACGTACGCCACGTACTCGCTGAACACGTCATCCGAGAGGTTCGGCAGGAGTGAACGGTGCAACGCAGCGGGGCTGACGGAGAAGGAAACGGCCTGCCGGTATGGCAACCCCTCACTTCGGATGGACAGCGTGGACAGCTCATAGGTGGGTAGTAGCTGACACGCGGCCAGGCACAGTCCCAGAGCCACGACCAGCGCCAGGAGCGCCAGACTTCGCGCGATAGAGCGAGCGGTTTGGGGCATGCTCGGCTTCTCGCGGTCGCGTCCTGACGGCACTGAAAGCGGGAGGAACAGCGAGTAGCATGCGAGTGCCACGAGGTTGATGTACGAGGACTGGGTGTGTCCGGCCAGGAACTGGAGACCGATGACCAGGGCGGTCAACACAGGGTAGACTGCGCGGCGGCTGCCGTAGCTACGGTGGAACAGAAAGAGCATGAGCGGCAGCCAGACCAGCACGTTGAGCTGATTCGGGTGTTCCGCTTGGGCTCCAAGGAACCCACCCAGGGCGAGAGTCAGACCTGCCGCGAGGGAGCCCCACGGCGAGAGGCCAAGGGCGCGGCGCGCGAAGAGGTACGCGAAGGCGCCGCCCAGGAAGAGATGCAGCACGGCGGAGCAACTGACCATCTTCGGCACGCTGAGCCAGTACAGGGGGAGATTGACGGGATACAAAGCGGCGCTCTGGATATTGGCCAGAAACGGCGCTCCCATGAAGAGGTACGGGTTCCAGAGGGGCAGGGAGCCGCTTCGTATCGCTTCCGCCGCGTAGGCCTTGTACGGATAGAAGTAGGTGAAGACATCGAGGCCCGCCATGATCAAGTTGCCGATCACGGTCTTGTAGAAGAAGGCGACCGTGGAGGCCAAGATCAGCGTGATCGGAATCACGTCTCTGTGGAAGAGCGATCTGCGCCAGGGTCTCGACGGTTTCATCGGTCGAGCGGTTCGATCTGGTAAATGGTGAAAGACATCGTGCCATCCGGCCGATACGTGCGGTAGATCTCGCTCAGGCCCCAGCCCCCTGCGTTCAACACCCCTTCCAGTTCGTCCGCACTGGTCCAGCTAGGAAACACCACATACTTCTTCAGATTGGGAAGTCGATCGGCGCTGCTGAGAACGAAGTCGTGGTCCGGGTACCAGTAGAACTCCACCGGCACATCGAACATGTAGAAGGAGTAATGCCAGGCCAGCCACTTGTGAAACACGATGGATCCGGCTGGGGCGTTCGCTCTGAAGTAGTCGGCAACGTCGTCAATGCCCTGGAAGGCCCCGTGGTCCCCTCCCACGGGGAAGCCGTACCGCAGGGCAACCTGGGTCGGGCCGACCACCACCACGGAGAGCAGTATGGCCAGCGAGACGAGATAGGCGACTTTCCCCCGGGTACTCTGGCCGACCCGCTCGAGCAAGAGATCGAGAGGCAAGAGCATCACCCGAGCAAGCAAGATGGCGACGATAGGAACGAGGCCCAGCATGTACCTGTCCCAGACGCTGAAGGTGAGCAGCGTGTGGACAGCCACGAAGTGCAGGAAGAAGGCCACTAGTGCCCAGTCCAGTAGCCATCCCGAACCCCTGCGGCGACGCCATACCCCTGCGCCGAGCAGCACGGGGACACCCAAGACGAGGACCGCGTCCAGCAATCTGGAGCCGGTCAGATAGTGCAGTTGGCGGAGCCAGGCCTGGAAACGCGGTAGGAGACGCTCCGGTGACGCCAATCTCAAACCGCCGTATCTGGCGGCGCTGGCCGAGAGGAAGTTCACGCAATTGACGCGGATGACTAGGTCCCAGCAGACCACGGCCAGGCAGACGACCAGGAATCCCGCAGCCAACAGAAGAATGGCCCTGGCCAGCCGTCTGCTGAGCCACGAGCCGCCGAAGGGGAGCGAGGTGAAGAACAACAGCAGAGGCATGAACAGAACCGCGGTGGGCTTGGTCATCACGGCGAGACCGATCGCGAGTCCGGCTGCCAGGTGGCGACTCTTGAGCGCCAACAGGAACGAGGCCAGGGACAGACAGACCATCATCGGATCGGTAAAGGCCGTGGGCGCGAACTGCACGTCGAACGGAGACAAGGCTAGGAAGACTACGCTGAGCAGGGCCACACGACGATTGGTGAGCGCCAGGGCGATGTGATACACGAGAACCATGGACACCAGGCTGGATATGATGTTCGGGAGACGCGCCGCAGTCTCGCTGGCCCCGAAGATCTTGAAAGACAGAGCCAGCGTATACAAGAAGACAGGCGGCTTGTCAACGATGACTCCGTGCCTGAGGAAGATGTCCTTGCCCGACGCGATGAGCAAGCCCCAGTGGGAGTACAGCGCCTCATCGCCGTGGAAGCGGTTCGTGGCGATGAGGCTGATCCTGAGAATGGCGGCAAGGGCGATCACCAACGCCAGGATCAGATGGGGACGGAATGCTATCATCTCCAACTGCGATCTACGGCAGTAGAGCACGATAGCCAGCCTACAAGTGAACAAGCCGACCAGAGCCAAGAAGAAAAGGGTAGTCCCGATATTCAGGATGCTGCCTATCGAGGGCACGAAGTAGGCTAGACACAGCAACAGGGGTGCGTGACACCACAGGTCGACGCGGAGAGCCCGTTGTAGGTCCATGGGGGCGAGTCTGCTGAGGAACAGAGAGTACGCGACCCAGATGCCCACAACGGCGACCATTGCGATCAAGGCAATCGCAGCCAGACCCAGGGGGGAGGCCAAAACCTCGTATCCGTGTCGACACAGCACCTCTACGATGAAGAGGGAAAACAAGAAGGCGGGCGCAAGGATGAGGGCGTATGTCTTTCTGTTCACCTTGATGCCTCGGATAGCGGCGATATCTGATAGAGAATGGAGGATACCCTGCTGGGATCGCCGAAGATGGGGACCTCCACGTGTGCCGTGCTCGTGACTCGGTAGTGGGCTTCTGCGTACTCAAGGGTTGGCCCCAGTGCTTCCCCATCGTCGAGGATGTACACCCTCGTGCCCTCCTGGAACATCTGGCCCAGGAAGACGTCGAACTCCTCCCCCGTCCAGAACTCCGGGCGGAACGCTTCTCTCCCGGAATAGAGATCGATGGGCCCACCGTTCAGGGAGGAGCCCACCACACATGGTTGCACGGTGTTCTGCTCCATTTTCTCAAAGCCTTCCCGCTCCGCCGCTGACACGTAGCCGAAGCTAGCCCTGTAGGTACCCCAGGCGCGGGGAAGGATGGGCCAACTGCGGAATATCGGCAGCAGCAACAGAGCGAGAAAGATCAGAACGCCCAGGGTTTGCTGGCGATACCGGCGTAGGGTGCTTCGTGCTGGAATCCTGTTCCAGAGATCTGCAACACCGTACCCTACCCAGGCCAGCAGGATGGGAAAGAGGGACAGAAGATCGCGCAGCCGCAGTGCCGCGTAGGGAAGGTGCACAGCCAACACGGCGAGGACTGCCGTGAGCAGTACCAGGAACTCCCCTCTTCTTTCGGCATACATGCGGTACGCACCCCAGACCAGGAGCGGGACCAGAAAGCCGAATTCGTTTCCGGAGCAAGCTCGCTCCCACATGAGCCTCGCTGTGGCAGGCACATGGGCCAGACTGAAGAGCTCCAGTTCGGCGGACTCCGGCGTCAAGAAGTGTCCGAAAACCAGTTGATGATACAGCAAGTCGGGAAGGGCGACGAGGAATGCTGTGAGGCCAAACAAGCCGATGGCCTCCCACCGCTGCCTGAGGGTGAATCTGTCTCCCGCGAGACACAACAAGGCGACCAGTGCGCACATTCCCAGCGCGAGCTGCGTGTGGCGGATCAGATAGGCCCACCCGAAGCAGAAACCGGATAGCAGGGCGTACAGGCGATGCCGGCCTCTCGTCCCTCTCAGGAGCAGGAGAAGCGTCAGCATGGTGAACAACGACGCCGACGCATCAGCCATGGGGACCATGAGTCGGTCTATGTGTTCATACGATGTGGCCAGGCAACAGGCGGCGAATGAACCACCTAGCAAGCGCTCTCCCCAAGTCCTGTCGTGCATCAGTTCCGCAAGCAGCGCCACGAGGACGGCTAGAGAGAGCAGGCCGATCGCAGGGTTGGCGAGGTAGAGGCCTTGCTCTCCCAGCAGGAGGTAACCCGCTGCGAGTATGAGTGACCATCCTGGCGGCCAGTCAGTTGCAGTGTAGCCGTCTGGCCGGAGAGGTGGCATTCGGACCTGGTATCCATAGTGGACCACGGGCCACCAGGAGATCCCCAGATGGCTCACCCGGGGGAAAAGGGTGAAGTGGTGCCTCGGGTCTCCGTGCTCGGCGAGATCGACAGCCATCTGGGCATAGGCGTAGGGGTCGTTTGCGGTGACTCCGTGCGTGCGATGTCGGAAGTAGGCGATGCCGGCCCAAACGGAGACGACAACCGCCAGCGCGAGGGCCACGTAGATCAGGTACCTGTCTTCGCCACTGCGCCGAAGCACTAACAGATAGCCCTGACAGAGAAGAACGTACAGAACTGAGGCGAAGAAGATGGCCTCGACGCCCAGGAGTATGGATACTGGCTCCGGATAGACGAACCCATCGTGGAGAGGCAGCGGCTGAGCAAGCACCTCCGCGCAGGCGCGGCGAGCAACTGCGGCAAGGTATGCAAAGTGGAGAGGCGTCAGAGTCTCGAGGTGGACAACCCACTTCCTCTCCAGGGCGCTGAGCGCCAGTTGCGGACCCAGGAGCAGCAGGAGTAGTCCGATCATGTCGGGATACGAGCGTCCGAACTGAACGGCCAGGAACATCAGACCTACGAGATGTATTGGTACGAGCACAAGGATGTCGCCCAGTGGAGTCGGTGGTTCCTTGCCGTTCCAGGAGAGTGTGAGCAGGCCCAGTTGTCGCGCGAGCAGGCCCGTACGATGGGCGTGGCGTGCTGCGCCAGCAGCCCATCCCACCGCGCTGACGGCAATGGCCGCGTAGAGGTAGGCTCTGGTGGAGAGGTAGGGGACGGCCAGCAGACGAGCCGTCATCAGGCCCAGGATCACCGATGACAGCGCAAGCTGCCCCATCGCGTACCAGCGCACGAGCGCTGACCTTTTCGAGGACAAACCCCAGTAGATGGTCGCCCCCAGACCTGCGGCGTATAGAGCCATCAGGGTGAGGTGAAGCTGGAGATCATGGGGAGGCAGCGGCCCCGGTCGGGGATCGAAAAGGTAGGGCAGATTCAGCAACTCTCCGCTCCTCGAGCGTGACGATTGTGGCCCACACTCTGGCAAACAGAAATCCAACGAAAAAGGGCACCGCGACCGATCGGTGCCCCTCAGCATGCCAACCTAAGCCGCTCCTTGGTACTCCCTATCGAGGCTCGTACCTGGGAACAGGGGCGCGCTTGTGGAGACTCTCGGAGATCTTCTGGCGGACTTTGTCCAGCGCCTCGTCTCCGGGGCTGTCGCATTGCCGACCCTGGAGTACGAGAATGGCGCGGTCCAGTTGCTCGTAGGTGATACCCATCTCACCTTCGTCCGTCTGGCCTTCCCAGAGCCCTGCACTGGGTGGTTTCTCGATGATCTCTCCAGGGATAGCCAGGGACCTGGCCAGGTCCTGGATTTGTGTCTTGAGCAGTCCCCCAAGTGGCAGCAGGTCCACGCCTCCGTCCCCATACTTGGTGAAGTAGCCAGTCAAGAGTTCGCTCTTGTTCCCCGACCCGATCACCAGGTAGCCTAGCTCGTTGGCGTAGTAGTACATGACGATCGTGCGGAGACGCGGCTTCAAGTTGGCCACCGATAGGCGACTTCCCGATGGGAGTGTTCTCACCAACAGGTCAAACACGGGTCCCAGGTCCACGGTCTCCGTTGGGATGTCGAAGCGCTGAGCGACCAAGTGAGCGTGAGCCTCGTCGGACGGGTTGCTGCGACAAGGCAAGATCAACCCGCGGACCGTTTCGCCGAGAGCTTGCTTGCAGAGCACGGCCGCGACCGAGGAATCCAGGCCCCCACTCATGCCCACCATGACGCCACCCGCTCCGGCCATGCTGATCTGGTGGCGAATCCAGTGGATGATGTCGTCGATCAGTGCATCAGCCGTTTGACTATTCTCCCTTTCCGGCCTCATGAGCGAGTACTATGGCCTCGGCCACCTCCTTCATTGGCTTGCGCTGATCCATACTCGTTTTCTGAATGCGCCGGAATGCGTCTGCCTCGCTCAACCCCTGAGTATCCATGAGGATTCCCTTGGCGCGATCAACGAGTTTCCTGGTCTCCAGCGCTTCCTTCAGGTCTTCGACCTCCTTCTCCAGAGATCGAAACTCTTGCCATCTTCGCAGAGCCACTTCGATAGCCGGCGCCAGGTCAGCTTCGTGGAAAGGCTTGACGATGTAGGCCATGACGCCTGCTTCCTTGGCCCTCTCGACGAGGTCGTGCTGGCTGTAGGCGGTCAGGAGCAGAACTGGTGAGATCCTTTCCTCGGTCAGAATGCGTCCAGCCTCGATCCCGTCCATACCCGGCATCTTTATGTCCATGATCACGATGTTGGGTTTGAGCTCGCGGGCGAGGTGTACAGCGCTCTCACCGTCACCTGCTTCGCCGACCACCAGGTATCCTAGACTCTCCAACATCTCCCTGAGATCCATGCGCACGATGGATTCGTCGTCCGCTACAACTACTCTAGCTTGCTCCATTTTCGATCACCCCCTAATGGTGTTTTGGGGAAGGTCACGATCGCCTGGACGCCATCGCCGTCCTTCAGTTCGAACCCTCCCCTCAGATCATCCTTCACAAGGGTCTGCACTATTGTGAGTCCCAGATGGCTATCCCTCTCGAGGTCGAACCCGTCCGGCAAACCCTTGCCGGAGTCGCTGATTCTCAGCGTCACCTGGTCGGCGCCGTCGCGCAATTCGACGATCACGTCACCTCCCTCCGTCGGGGCGAATCCGTGCTCCAGAGCGTTCTGCAACAACTCGTTGATGATCAAAGCGCAAGCAGTCGCCTGCTGGGTGGGCAGGTAGATATTGGACCCGCGAAGTGTGAACTGGATGCCTTCCTCCGCGCACAGCACGCCCTCCCGCAACTGATCTAGGATCCTTCGGCTCACATCCTTGATGTTGATGACTCTCGACTCGTGCTCCGAGAGGAACTCGTGGACGGCTGCCACGCTTAGTATCCGGCTGACACCATCCGAGAGTACCTGCTTCACTTCGTCAGAGGCAGCCCTCCGAGCCTGCAACCGGAGCAGTGAGGCGATTGTTTGTAGGTTGTTCTTGACACGATGATGTATCTCCTGAATCATCGCAGCCCTGATCCGGGCGTCCTTCTCCTCGCGGCGGGCTTCAGTTGCATCGTGTATGAGCAACAGCACGCCGGTGACGGTCATTTGGGCTGGCTTGGACAAACGGAGAAGGCGCCAGGACAGAGGGACCGAGTCGGTTTGCGCGAAAATGGGGATCGCTTTCCTTATCCAGACCCTATCCGCCTCGGCTGCCTCTTCCTCCAGACACCGCTTCTCGAGCAGCGCTCTCTCGACGAATCCGTCGTCTCCGGTGTGCAGAGTGGACAGTTCCTTTTTCTCCAGGGTGTCCATGTAGCGCAGTCGCCGGTAGAGGTTCGTGGCGATGTCCGTTGCATATCGGATGCGGCGCCGCTGGTCTACGAGCAAGATACCATCCTCTTCGCCGAATGGCGTCAGGGCGTCGAGGCCCTGCAACTCGCTCTGTAGAACCATCGCCTGTAGGCGCTCGAGGGCCTTTCGAAATCTGAGGGGCCGATGTCGGTGGCGTTCGTGTTCTATCATGGTCTTTTCGACGGACAAGGCGGCGATCACCTTGTCATCCAAGCCGAATATCGGCTGGGCCTCCTGAACGACAGGTGCGCCTTCGGCGCGCACTCCCTGCGTTCCTCTCGTGGAACTCCCGGTCTCCAGCGCATCCATCACCGCTGGCTTCTCCGGTGCTGCGATAACCTGACCGAGCATCGGCTCGTCGTAGATGGGGGGCACCGAGTGGGGCCTGGCCTGAGCAACCACCATCGCTTGGGCTTCCACCAGTGGACAATACACGAGCATGTCGGCGCCAGAGATGTCCGCCAGGATAGGCAGATCTCTCTCTATGCGGTGGAGGAGAGTGATATCGTCGGCGCCTAGATCGGGGCACCGGTAGACCGCTTCGTCCATGGTACGCTCTCAATCGAGATTCGCTCGTCGACGCACCACAAATGGCCGACAGCATAGCGGGCTGCCGGCCATCCGACAATAACAGAGCACCCGTTGCAGGGCGGAGGGGTAAACACACCGCTACGCAGCAGTCGGGGCGAGAGGATTTGAACCTCCGACCACTTGTACCCCATACAAGTGCGCTACCTGGCTGCGCTACGCCCCGACGAATCGCCTTTGACCACTTATATTATAGCAGAATCGTCGTTCATTGACAAGCCTCCCTAAAGCCCCAGGATGCCCGCTCAAGAGCGGTCTTGCGATCGACGCATCGTCCCATCATTCACGCTCCAACAATGGGAGCAGATCCTTGAAGGCGACTTCCCTTACATCGACGCCGAATACGGCGGCAAAACACCGCACGAGGCTCTCGCGCACTCTGCCCATGTCAATTGGCCGTCCCAGGGTCTCCTCCATGGAGGTCACTTCCTTGTCTGCAAGTCCGCAGGGCACGATGATCTGGGAGTGGGAGACATCGGCTCCCACGTTGAGGGCAAAGCCATGGTAAGTGATCCACTTCTCTATGCGCGCTCCGAGGGCCGCGATCTTCCTTTGCTCGTCCAACCATACGCCGATGTTCCCTGGCGAGCGTCCTCCCTCGATGCCGAATTCGCCCAGCGTGCGTATGAGGACTTCTTCCAGACAGTGCATGTACCGACCGACGTCCTCGCGGTGCTGGCGAAGGTCCATGATGGGGTAGCCCACCAACTGCCCTGGTCCGTGGTAGGTCACGTCGCCGCCACGTTCCACTCGATGGACCTGGATGTTCTGCTCGACCAACCACGCCCTGGACACCAGTATGTTTCGCTCATCGCCACGCCGCCCAAGGGTGATCACCGGCGGATGTTGGAGCAGTATGAGGGTGTCCGCGACTCTGCCGTCGCGTCTGGCGGCAACGATCTGATGCTGGAGCCGGAGGGCACACTCGTATGGGTGGAGGCCCAGTTGCAGCACGTTCAAGGGTGGATGGTTCTTGGACTCTCGGTCTGTCAACATGATCTCGCTGGGACCAGCTCAGTCACCACATCGGCCATTCGGCAGCGGACCGGGGAGTGTGTACCCGCGCTGGGATCAGCCCGTGAAGCGCAGCCTTATCAGCGCCCAGAGGGTCGGCAGACCATCCAGGGGTGTAAGCTTCTTCTCGGTGCGGGGGGAGTACCAGATGGGCACCTGGTGGATCCTATGACCCCTCTTCAGGATCTTGGCAGTGATCTCGGCCTCGATGTCGAAGCCGTCCGAGCGGAGGTCGAGACTCCTCATCGTTTCTCTGGGGATCAGTTTGTAGCAGGTCTCCATGTCCTGAAGGTCTGAGCCGTAGAAGAGATTCGCGACCGTTGTCAGGAAGCGGTTCCCTACTCGCATAAGCCATCTTTGTTCGTCCAGAGATCGGACTCCGTAGACTGCCTCTGCCTCCCCCCCCAGGAAGGGCGCGACGAGCTTGTGAAAGTCCTGCGGATCGTATTCCAGGTCCGCGTCTTGGATGACCACGACGTCGCCCCGGGCCGCTGCCAGAGCGGTTCTGATGGCTGCGCCCTTTCCCCTGTTGCGGCCGTGAGTGAGCACCACTAGCTCCTCTGCCTCGAGGGATGACAGGATGTCCGGCGTCCTGTCTGTGGAGCAATCATCCACGATGATGATCTCCTTCTCCAGATTGATCTCGGAGACCCGCCGGATGACTTCCTCCAAGGTAGCCTCCTCGTTGTAGGCTGGGATCAAGACGGAGAGCTTCATGACTCTTCCCCGGGGCTCGGATTGAACGACGTGCAAGGCCTTGGCAGACCATTATACCGCAACCGCTACGCCAAACACAACGGGGTTCCGCTAGGGCGTCGGGTCGCAGTGGCCAGAGGACCCGCGTTGCTGGCAACGTCGGTACGAGCCTAAGGTATTCATGTCCTGTACCCGTTGGCAGCGCCTTCCTGGTGGCGCGTGCGCAGAGATGGTGTCATACACGCGGCGCGAGCAAGATCCCCAGCGCCACCTCGATCTCCCTTCAGCGCACGTGCACTCTACATGGGACCAATCTGGCAGAGGCTGGCACGTTCTCACGGCGCCATGCGCGTTCTCGACCTTGCCGCTGCCGTTTGCCGACGCATATAATACTGTCGGCCTATCTGTGTCGATCCCCTGGCCAGTGCGACGAAAAGGATCGGCACATGCCAAGCTATTGGGGGTTAGACATCCAATGGAGATCGGAGAACGACTGCACGAAGCTGATGACTTGAAGCCCGCCCTGGTCGAGCTACGCCGGGCCATCCATCGCCGCCCCGAATTGGGGTTCCGCGAGACGGAGACGGCGCGGCTGGTTGCGGAGACCTTGTCATCCCTCGGGCTCAAGGTGGAGACTGGTGTCGGGAAGACGGGAGTGGTGGGCCATCTGGGAAACGAGGGACCGACGATCGCCATCCGAGCGGACATGGATGCGCTGCCCATCCGGGAGCAGAATGACGTCCCATACGCGTCGCAGGTGCCGGGTGTGATGCACGCGTGTGGGCATGATGCTCACACGGCCATGGTGCTGGGGGCGGCCATGCTCTTGTGCAGGACGGAGCTTCCCGGCCGGGTGCGGTTCCTGTTCCAGCCATGCGAGGAGGGCACCGACGACCAGGGGAAGAGCGGCGCCATGCGCATGGTGGACGACGGTGCGATGAATGGAGTGGATGCGGTGATTGCCTTGCACGTGGAGCCGAGGACGGAGACAGGGAGGATCAAGGTGGGCGGAGGCCCCATGTGCGCGGCTGCGGATGTCTTCAGGGCTACGATAGTGGGAGATGGGTGTCATGGGGCTTTTCCGCACCTCGGCATAGACCCGGTGTTCGTCAGCGCCCAGGTGATCTCGGCGCTACAGGGGATCGTGGCCCGGCGACTCGACCCCACGGCACCGGCTGTGGTCACGGTTGGCTCCATTCACGGGGGCACGGCAGGCAACATAATCCCAGGAGAAGTGCAGCTCAAGGGTACCATCCGTAGCTTGGACGAGGACGTACGGCGGCGGATGTGGGCCGAACTGCGGAATACCTTCGGCCTGTCGAGGACCTTGGGGGGCGACTTCCAGCTCGAGATGGAAGAGGGCTTTCCCGTGCTGGTCAACGATCTAGCGATGGCCGCTCTCATCGGGGAGGTCGCGGCGGACCTGCTGGGAGTTGACAACGTCCTTCCGGCGCAACCCGAGATGGGGGCCGAGGACTTCAGCATTCTGGCAGATCAGGCTCCTGGCGCCATGTTCTTCCTGGGGGTGAAATCGCCGCACAGCGAGAGATCCCTTCAGTTGCACAGCGCGGATTTCGACCTTGATGAGAACGCCCTTCCCATCGGAGCCGCCATCCTCGCCGAGGCAGCGCGTCGCTATCTCCAAGAGGCAGGCTTATGAAGGCGACTCCCACTTGTGTCCCCTGCTATCTGAAGCAGGCGCTTTCAGCGGCACGACAAGTCACGGACGATCCGGAAGAACAGCGCCGCGTGCTGAATGAGGTGGCTCGAGTGCTCCCGCAACTGTCGCTAGAAGACACACCGGCGCACAATTCGACATACGCCCTGTGGCGTGCCCAGGAGGTACTGGGCTGCTCTGATCCCTTCCTCTCCAAGAAGCGTCACTACAACGAGTTGGCGCTGCGCATGTATCCCGAGCTCGGGTCCATCGTCGAGGCCTCCTCCCATCCGCTGAGAACAGCGGTCAGGGTAGCAGCCGCCGGGAATGTCATGGACCTGGGGATCCTCAGTGGTGGCGAGGTGGACGTAGTGGGTGTCCTGAACGAGGTCGTGCGCCAGGGCTTCGCTGTAGACGATTGCCCCGTTCTGGAGGAGCGCCTTGCCACTGCCACACGACTGCTCTATCTGCTGGACAACGCAGGGGAGACGGTCTTCGACAGAGTGCTCATCGAGGAGTTGTCTGCAAGAGGGGCAGAGGTGACTGCGGTGGTCAAGGGGCAGGCCATCCTCAACGATGCCACCATGGAGGATGCAGATCTCGCCGAGCTGGACCGTGTTTGTCGCGTTGTCAGTAACGGATCTCCCATGATCGGCACCGAGCTCGGAAGCTGCTCTGAGGAGTTCCACCGCTTGTTCGTGGCAGCAGACCTGGTTGTGAGCAAGGGCCAGGCCAATTTCGAGACACTCAATGAGACGTCGAGCCGGATCCTCTTCGTCCTGAAGGCCAAGTGCCCTGAAGTGGCCAGAGAGCTCGGTGTGGGCCTGGGCGATGTGGTGGCCAAGTTCAACCCGAGGGCTGGTCGATCACTATCGTAGGGTGACGAGCCGGGTCGCGCGGCACCGGCCCACGGCTTGTCGATGCACGGGTGCCATTGCGGTACCGATGCGACCAGATCTGCCGCACGGGTGCCGACCTAGCTCATCAGGCCATCAGTGGCTGTTGTGGACCACCGTTGGGGTCGGTCGGCAAAACACTATCGCTTGAAGACCATCCTCAGCACTCTCAGCTCGTCGGACCGCAGGGCGAGAGAAGCCACCAGGAACAGGGCGCCACCCACGAGCACGGAACCACCTGCCCGTACGACCATGTGGCTGCCCTCTGTCCATCGCGCGAAGAGGACGAGACCCACAGCCATCACCGCCGAAGCGGCCACCGTCTTCGCGGCGGACCCCAGGATGGCACCACCATGAACACCACCGAGCCTGCGCCGGATGATGATCAGGAGCACAGCGGTCTCCCCGAGGGTTGCCAGCGAGTTGGCGAGGGCCAACCCCCCGTGCAGCAAAGGAGCGATCAGCATCAAACTCAGGATTATGTTAACTGCCATCGCTGCGACGCCTATCACTACGGGAGTGCGCGTGTCGTGGAGGGAATAGAAGGCACGGGTCACGATCTCCAGGGCTGAGTGTCCCACCAGCCCCAGCGCATAGAACTGGAGGGCCCAGACTACCGCGGCGGTGGATGAGACGTCGAAGCGGCCACGCTGGAGCAGTAGCTGGGTGAGAGGTTCGCGGAGCAGGATCAGGCCCACGGTAGAAGGGATTGCGAGGTACAGGATGAGGCGAAGTGTCTGCGACAGCATCTGCCGAAGTTCGCGGCTCTGGCCCTTGGCGGCGAGCTGGGAGAAGGTGGGAAAGGCAGCCGTCGCGATACCCATGGCGAAGACACCCTGAGGGAGGAGCATGAGCATCCACGCATAGTTGAGGGCTGCCAGGCTTCCGCCTGCCAGTCCTGAAGCCAGGAAGGTGTTCACGAGGAAGTTGATCTGCACTGTGGCCAGTCCCAACACACGAGGAAGCATGAGTCTGCCCACCTCTTGCACACCCGGGTGGAAGACGTCGATCACGGGTCGATACGACAGGCCTTTTCGGAGCAGCTGGGGTACTTGAATGCCCAGATGCAGAAAGGAGCCGGCGACTACTCCCCAGGCCAGGCCGAAGACGCCTAGAGAGGGGCTGAGCAGCGCCGCGCCTGCGATGATGCAGAGATTGTAAACAGATGGGGCGAGAGCAGGCAGGAGAAAGTGCTGATACGAGTTGAGGATACCCATGGCCACGCCGCTGACGCCGAAGACTATGGGTGATAGCAGCATGAGCCGCATCAGCCGCACCGTCAGTATCTGCTGCTCAAGAGTGAAGCCTGGCGCAACTACGTGGCCAACCATCCAGGGAGCGAAGCATGCAGCTAGAATGGCACAGGCTGTGAGAATGACCAGCACCAGGTTCGCGATCGAGCTGGCTAGGCGCCACGCTTCCCTGTTCCTGCCGCTCACGAGATAGCCAGTGAAGGTGGGTATGAATGCAGAGCCGAGCGCGCCACCGGCGACCAACTGAAAGATCAGATCCGGGATGCGGAAAGCTGCCAGATAGGCATCCAACTCCGGGCTGGTGCCGAACTGGCTGCCGATGAAGACCTCTCGCCCCAATCCCAGGGTCCGGCTGACGACGAATGCGGCCATCACTACGGTTGCCGCGCGGGCGATCTGTGTTCTGTGCCCTTCATCCATCATGGGACAAGCCCGTCAAAGGAGGACGGTAGCCGCGTTGGGTTACGTAAACGGAGTGTGGGTTCCGCTCGTTGCACCGCCTGCTGCCTTCTGATAGAATATGCGGGACCAAGGCTCGTGGATGATTCACCGAAAGCCCGATCCGGAATAGGCGCTCCGCCTGACGCCGAAGGACTCATCGAAAGGAGCGTCCTCACTGCTCAGGCGCTGGAGTTTTTGGAGTTGTGCATCGCGGCCAGGCTGAACCTGGCCATCTCCGGCGCCGAAGGAAGCGGCAAGAGGATATTGCTCCATGCCTTGGTTTCGTGTCTGGCCGGCGATGGACAGATATTGGCCGTTCAGAATCCGGGCGAGCCATCGCTAGAACGTGAAGGGATTACTGCGCTCAAGGCTCATGTGGATCCTGAGGACCTCGGACCTGGCATCAGCCGGCACTATCTCCTGTCCCTCGTACCGAAGATGCACCCCACAGGCCTCATTCTCGACCGGGTGGAGGGAGACGAGGCCGTTTTGCTCCTCAGACTACTGTTCGCCATGAGTGGCGTCATGTTCTCCATTGTCGCCGACTCACCACAGGATGCACTGCTTAGGCTCGAGAAGCTCGGCGTCGCCCGCGGAGAGGGCCTGGACAGTGGTCTTGTCAAGCGTATGCTCTCCAGTGGCCTGGACTTGATCGTCCAGCTTGGCAGATCGCCTGATAGCCCTTCTGCGGTGTTGAGCCTGACGGAAGTAGCGGAAGCCCAGAACGATGACCACTTGCTCCGCGAGATCTTTGTCCGTGGGGATCTCGAGCGGAGCGAGGCCAGGAAGACGGAAAGCGGACGGCAGAGCCCTCTTCGGCCGACGGGGATCAAGCCGCTGTTCCTAGACAGAGTGGAGAGTCTGGGCATCTCCCTGCCAGACCATCTCTTTGCTTAGTGGACACAAAAAACGGGAGCCACCTCTCGTGGAGTCGCACAGCACGGAGGGGCTCCGCGTGGCAGAATCCGAATCGCTATCCAAGGATGGGTCTCACGCCATAGTGCGTTCGCATACCTTCCCCGAGTAGGATTCGAAGCAAGGTCTTCGGGTCACTTCTGCCGATTCTCTCGTGAATCTCTGTCGCCGACAGTGGCGTGTCATCGTCAGCGATGAGTGCGCGGAAGATGGCCGCAGTCAACGGAGTCCTACGAGAGATGTAGTCGTCCCTGCGGCTGCAGCAGTCACGCAAAGCATAGCGGAGCCCATCTACGACGGTCACTTCTCCTGTACTAGGACTTACCCAGTCTATGTCCTGAGCTGCTGCGTCGCTCCCGAACTTCGCTTTGCACTCCGCGCATAGCTGCTCGCGGATGAGGATTCGAATGTTGCCGTTGCGCTCTGCCCACCCGTCGTAGTCGACGCGGAACTTGGTGTTGATATCTGGACGCACCAACGTCCCCAACACTGCCTCCTTTCTAGCGCCCCAATCTCCCTGAGTCTAGGATGGCCTGGTCCCACGTCAACCTGAGCTTCTTGGCCTCGATGTCACTCTTCCCAGGGTCATACAGATACAAACCATCATCATCAATGCGGAAGCAAGGGTAGACCTCCTGCTCGAAGATGGTCTGAAGTATTGTCCAAGGCAGAGGCCGCTCGATGTTGGTGGCTACGAAGAGGTCAGCGAAGCTCGCTCGATAAACTATTCCAAGCCCGCGTAGCAGCTTTTCCCCGACTCGCTGGAAAGCCGTCTTCAGCAGGAGTGTGGTCGCTCGCCGCTCACTTTCGTCCAAGAACCGGAGGGCCTCCAGAGCGCTGAAGCGAGATCTGGGCAGGGCCATCTCTTCGTCGACGGCACACTTGAGGCTGAGCCTTCGGAACACGGGTTGCCTTCTCTCGTCGTAGTCCAGCATCTCCATTCGTGTTGCCGGCCCAGGTAGATAGTCTAGCTCGTAGATACCCTCCGTCTCCGACGCGGGAGTCCGCCGCACGATTACCGTCGCGCCCGGAGCCAGTTCCTTGACCTCGAAGAAGTGCCTCAGTTCGGCGCTTCCCCACCAGCCCAGACGCTCCTCCGAAGGGTAGCGGATGATAACCGGAAACGGCTCTTCACCACTCCCGAAACGCAGATGTACCCGCGCGCAAAGCTGGTCCTCTATGAAGGGGTCAACGAGGAGGTTCATCGCGACTTGGTCGTAGGGCAGGTGTCCCCAGTACCAATCGTAGAATGTGAGGACGTGGGACCATTCGTCGTTCTCGCCATGGCCGTTGGGCTGCGCACTCTCATCGGTGATGAGCTCGACAACCTGATCCAATTCGTGATCGCGAGAGATATCCATCGGACCACGCTCGAAACGCAGAGGCCTCGAGTCGGCTACCCTGGGTAGGCACCACTCCATCCTCGTCCTGGTGCCAGCGTACCTGAATCTTGACTGCCTGTCGGAGCCGAGCGCGTGGTTCAGGGAGAAGATCTGCACGGCTTGGGCAATCTCTGGCGGCATCTCTAGGACTTCTAGGATCTGCTGGGCCGAGGAGAAGCCCGCTGCCAGATCCAGCACCGCCTCGGCGAGGTTCAGGTGTCCCTCCTCGATGGGTAGCATGAAACCTCTCAGGAACCATTCCTCGCCGAAATCCGCGAACTCAGGACTCTCGCGCAGACCTCTTAGCAGCACGGGCTTCACGTAGTGCCCGTAGCTGTGCCTGAGTGCCGAGCTCACCCCGGCCAGGTCACCTAGATCGAGATCGGTGTCCTGGCCCACCTGGATGAAGTTCAATGCGTGGGGGATGCCCATATTGGCGGCAAACTCTCTGGTCTCTCCGCCGCCCTCCATCCTCACCTGGATGACGTCGAATGGCGCATGGTCGGGATGCCGACCTGGCCGAACTGCGACCACCGTTCCCACCACATCTCCCAGGGCGGAGAAGACCAGGTGATCACCTTCGGAGTAAGTGTCGCGGGGTTGGTAGATGTGTCCTTTGGACTCCCTGTCATCCCAGATCGCCTTCTCGTCCGCAAGGCGTTTCTCCATCACCCGCCTGGTAAGAGCCTCCACAGTCATTGGAGCCTCTTCCTCAATGAGGACTTCTGACAGATGCTCCAAGTCGCCACTGGCCAACTCGAAACCCTGCCAATACCTCTGCGTGAGGGTATCGAGTTGCATCTCGCTCATCACTACGTAGCGCCTCCCGGCACCAGACTGTATATCACTTCGTGAATTATACCATCGTTTCAGACGGATGTAAAGCTGGACAAATCCCTGGAAAGGATGTATGATGATTCTGTGTGAGTGAAAGACGAAAGGAGTATGGGTCTTGCCAGTAACTGAGTCAGCCAAGAAAAGACTGAGACAGTCCGACAAGCGGAGACTGCGCAACCGGGTCTACCGTTCTCAGGCCCGAACGTACATCAAGAGAGCGAATCAACTGATCGCCGAGCAGAAGCTGGATGAGGCTGCCGAAGTTGCCTCATTGGCCGTGAGTGCACTGGACAGAGCAGCTCAGAAGGGCGTAGTGCACAAGAAGAACGCAGCTCGGAGGAAATCGCGACTCATCAAGCGCTTGCATCGCTCCCAGGCACAGTCGGCAGATCAGTAGCAGGACGCGGTCCTATTTCTCGTGGAGAATGTCCGGGAAAGGGCATCGCCGTGGGGTTGGCGATGTCTTTTGCTGTCTTGGGCCAGGCATAAGGCGTGGGGGATGGGAGCATAGCATAGAATGAGGAAAGTGGAGCTGGTACCTGAAGAGTCTGCACGCAGGGTGTTGTCTGAGGCCCTGAAAAACGGCGGGGACCTGAGCGAGATCTACATCGAGGATAGAGAGAGCACCACCCTGGGCCTGGAGGATTCCAAGGTAGAAGAAGCGGTGCGGGGATTGGACCGTGGCGCTGGGATCCGCGTCTTCTATGGTGGATTGGCGACCTACGCCCACAGCGACGACTTGTCAGAAGCTAGTCTGCTAACTGCGGCGAGAGAGGCCGCCTCGGCAGCCAGAGGCACCAACCGCTCGCAGGTGCTCGCTTTCACCCGCGCCCATAGCGATCTGGCATTCACCACTCAAAAACCGTTCGACGAGGTGAGTGAGCGCGCCAAGAGCCGACTGCTCCACGACCTGGACCGAGAGGCAAGGGCCTACGACCCTCGGGTGAGTCAGGTGCAAGTCCTCTACCGCGAATACCGTCGGCGGGTCTGGATCGGGAACTCCGAAGGGCTGTGGGCGGAAGAAGAACGGAACATCCTTGGGCTCATCCTGGTGGTCATGGCGCGAAAGCACAATCTGGTTCAGGAAAGCATCCGGGGTATCGGCGGGCAGATGGGCCTCGAGCTCCTCGATCAGGCCGATCCGGTGGCCGAGGTGCGGGAGGCAGCCGCCTCTGCTGTGAGGATGCTTGACGCACAACCGGCCCCGGCAGGCCCAATGCCCGTGGTGATGAACCATGGTTGGGGAGGGGTTCTGTTCCACGAAGCGTGTGGACACGCCTTGGAGGCCGATGCGGTGATGCAGGGAGGCTCCATCTTTGCAGGGTGTGTGGGTGAGCAGGTGGCCTCCCCTCTGATCACCCTCGTGGACGACGCCACCTTGCCTGGGCGACGTGGCTCCTATCGTTTCGATGACGATGGGACGCCCTCGCAGCGTACAGTGCTGATCGAGGAAGGCGTCCTGAGAGAATACATGTGGGATCTCGCCCAGGCCCGGAGCGCTGGCCGCCAGTCGACGGGGAATGGGCGGCGACAGTCCTTTCGCTACCTCCCCATGCCTCGTATGACGAACACTTTGATCGAAGGGGGCGAGAGCGACCCCGTCGAAATCCTTCGGTCGGTCAAGCGCGGGCTTTATGTCAAGATGCTGGGGGGCGGCCAGGCGGACACGGCCAGGGGTGATTTCGTCTTCAGTGTCAATGAAGGATACCTGATTGAGGACGGGAGACTGACTGCTCCGGTGAGGGGGGCGACTCTGATCGGAAACGGCCCCGAGATCCTGAAAGAGATCACCATGGTTGGCCATGACTTGGAGCTCGACAAGGGGCTGGGGATGTGTGGCAAGGGGCAACAGGTTCCGGTGGGCGTGGGACAGCCCACACTACTGATTCCCAGCATCACGGTGGGTGGCACGAAGGGACGCCAATGAGTCAGGATCACAGCAGGGACATGGACTACCTCAAGCTGGCAGAGGAGCTTGTCGCTCAAGCCTCTAGCGGAGACGTTGAAGCAGAAGCGGTGGTTACGCACGGCCAGTCGACTATGATCCGCGTCAGCGCTGGAGAGGTCCGGGAGATGTCGCGAGCGGTTTCCAGGGGATTGGGACTGCGTATCATCAAGCGCGGCAGGATGGGCTATGCCTACACCTCCGATTTCGCAGCCCCGGCATTGGAATCCACACTCCGGGCCGCCGTCGCGCTCGCAGACAGTGCCGACCGCGACGAGTACAGGACTCTGCCACCTCACAAACACTGCCCCGTCTCCGCTGAGGAATTGAGGATCCACGACGGTCAGTTGTCCCGGCGCAGTGTCGGGGACAAGATGGATCTCGTCTTGGAGGTCGAGCGGGTGGCTCTCAGCTACGATCAGCGTGTGGTGGCGACGCTGTACTGTTCCTACCACGATGAGCTCGCACGTGTGTATCTGGCAAACTCGCATGGGTTCTCCGGCTGCTACGAGAGGACAGGGGTCGTCGCCTATCTCCAGGCGGTGGCCAGAGACGAAGGCGAACAAGCCTCCGGAATGGGGCTCGGTTGGTCTGTCTTCTACGAGGATCTCGACCCCCAGGAGATTGGTGCCGAAGCTGCCCGCAGGGCCCTGCAGTTGATGGGTGGAACACCGGTGAGGACCCAACAGGCAGAAGTGATCATGGACCCCTTCGCAGGGACGGAACTCTTGTTGTTTCTGGCGGGGGCGCTGACTGGCGAGGCTACGCAGCGCGGTCGCTCGTTCCTCATGGGGCAGGTGGGAGAGAAGATCGCTGCCGAGAGTGTCAACCTGATCGATGACGGCCGATTGGTTGGTGGTCTCGCGTCAGCTCCTTTCGATGGGGAAGGAGTGGCCAGTTCGAGAACGCGGCTCATAGCCAATGGCCGGCTCGAACGACTGCTCTACGACACCTACACGGCGAACGTGGAGGGCACGGCGTCCACTGGAAACGGTCAGAGGGGTTCTCATAGAACCCTGCCCCACCCTGCTCCAACCAACCTCTATCTGGAGCCATCCTCGACGCCGGTCGCCGAGTTGATTGGCCGCGTTGACAAAGGTCTGTACGTCACTAGCACGATGAACACTGGGGGCATCAACCCCATCAATGGAGACTATTCCGTCGGTGCCAGCGGCTTGTGGGTGGAGAACGGTGAGATCATCAAACCCGTCACTGAGGTCACGGTTGCGGGCAACATGCTGGACATGCTAGCCAACGTTCAGGGGACTGCAGACGATCTGAGGTTCATACCCCTTGCCGCTTCGGTTGGCGCACCAACGATGGTCATCGGGGAAATCACCATCGGTGGAACCTGATCAGTACCAGTAGAACCCGCGTTTCTCGCTCTCGCGGCCTATCTGGACCGTCTGTGGTTCGCCCTCAAGCTCGGTTTCGACCAACCGTATGACCGTGACTTGCCACTCGAAGAGGTGAGTCTCGGCTTCCGAAGGTGGGCGAAGTTCAAGCGGAACACGATAGGATGTTGCCTTGCCGAGATTGAGGATCTCCTGCTCTTCAGCTTCGTCGTCGTTCAGGTACTGTATTGATACGGAGTACCACTCGTCCTCACCTAACAGGCCAACAGACAGCCAGTTGAGGAGAATCGGCGTCTCGGCATCTTCCTCGCGGAACTCCGACCCGTCTGGAGGTGCTAGCAGGATGGCGGCCGGATAGACAAGCTCGGATGAGACCGTGGGCGTCGGCGGCCCCCCGATACCGGGAGTCTCCGTGGAGGACGCGAGACCTGGTATCACCAATGGCTGACCCTCGCGGATCGCGTCCGGGTCGGTGATGTCGTTGGCCTCCATGAGCGCTTGCTGTGACACACCGAAGCGTCCGGCTATTTCGGACAAGCTGTCTCCCGGTTGCACGACGTATGTCCTGGTTGCTGGCTGCATTGTGGCCTCCGCGCCGGGGGCCTCCGAAGCCACAGTGCTGGCCGCGGGCTCTTCTACCTCGACGGGGATCAGCAATTCCTGACCTGCCTGGATCACGTAGTCTGTAAGCCCGTTGACCTCCATGATGGAGTCCACGGTCACCCCGAACTGGCCGGCTATCAGGCTCAGCGTGTCACCGCTTCGAACAATGTAGGTGGTCACTTGCGGCGTTGGTGTGTCGGTGGGTGGAGACGTGGGCGTCGCGCTAGGAGTGGCGGTGGAGGTGGGCGTGTGTGTGAATGTAGCGGTGGCCGTGGGAGTATAGTAGGTTCCCAGGTGAATACCCCTCCACGGCTTGAGAAACCAGACGGCTAGCAGCAACACGACGGCCAGGACAGCTCCCAGCAGGGGTGCGGGGGGGACCATCGAGAGGGATACTTGAGGAAGGAAGCTCTTGCCGCCATCCAGACTCGACCCACACATCAGGCAGGTCTTGGCACCCTCCGCGACTCTGGCGCGACATTCCGGACATCGCCTCACAAGTGTCTTGGCTTGCACTCTGTAGCCACACGCGGGACATCGGCCACGACCGCCTCTGAACGTGGCGCCACAATTAGGACACTTCACCCTTGTATTCTCCCAAGCACCGTCTCCTGGTGTCGAACAGTCGTATTATAGCAGAACGCCTGACGGTTGGCAACACTGTGGGTATCGCCTGTGCCATGGAGCATCGCTGGGATGCTGGCAGCCGTCGTCGTGAGCGGCCCCTCGTGTTCTGCTGCCGTTCCTTCCCCAATTCGATTGACTATCAAGAACAACCTGTGTACAATAGGCCAGCGCAAGTGATCCTGTGGAGTGGAGCCATGTCCGCTGAGGGGTTGACCCTGGCAAGAGATCTGTCCCTCGTTCTGCTGGTTATGGAAGCCGCTGTAGTCGCGGTGCCTTTGGTGATTCTCCCCTTCTATGCAATCAAATACGTGCGCCGCTTGAAGGCACCCATCAAGCCCAGGCTCCGCCAGGTGCGAAGCGGAGTGGAGCGAGCAGAGCGCCTGTCCAAGCTGGCATCGGCAGTGGCCGTCCAGCCGGTCTTCTGGACCTGGGCTGCCACCGAGGGGTTGAAAAGAGGCCTGAGCTATCTGGCCAAACGGAGGTGAGCAGTGAACACGAGGAGCTGGAGCCCCGCCATTCTGCTCGGAATCGTATTGGGGGCCTCTCTGGGTGCCGTCGCTGCCCTCGTTCTCCTTCGCCGATCGAGGCGAGGAACAGAGCTGGGTCTCCGGGACATCCCTTGGAGGGAGGTAATGACTCTCATGGGGCCTATCGTCGCTCTGTCGCGACGACTCATTGAGATGAGCAGGAGAGAGCTGGTCTGACGTGACCTGCTATGAGGAATCTCAGTTCAGAGTCATGGGTGACCATCATCGTCGTTCTGGCCATCCTCAACTTCTTCGTGATTGGGGGCTTCATCGCACTCCTCATCTTCACAGTGCCGCCCGGTGGCCGCCTGGCGGTCTCGATGGGCAGGCCTGCTGAGGAGTCGCCCACTCCACCAGCACCGACCGTAGAGGGAGTAGCAGGTTCCCCCACACCGGGGACCGGCCCAGGGATAGTGCCCACGTTCACGTCAACCTCGACGCCTTCTCCGTCGCAGACGCCTGGCACTCCTGAACCAGAAGAGGCCACAGCGACCTTGCCGCTGAGCACCTCCACATCGAGCCCGACTGCAACACCTTCTTGGACACCCACCGCGACGAGTATACCAACGGCTACTACCGCGCCGACCGACACGCCGACGAAGACTGTGGCGCCAACCGACACTGCTACGGCTACCAGGACCCCTACCGCGCCGGCCACGCCCACAGCAACCCGTACCTCTACGCCAAGCCTGACAGCCACCGCTGCGCTGGCCGCCACTCCTTCCACCACGGCTACTTGGACCCCGACGTCCACAAGCACGCCGTCGCCGACCTGGACTGAGACGAGGACGTCGACTCCGAGCTCCACTGGCACGAGCACCGGGACACCCTCCCCTACCTCCACGCACACGACGACAGCCACTCGCTCACCGACTCACACCAGTACCAGGACATCGACACCGACGGCCACTCATATCTCCACCGCGACAGCCAGCGCTACTCCGACTGCCGCGATAGCCACAGCCACGGCGACGGTCACCCCCGAGGCCACAGCAGGCACGTCTGTCTCCCCTCCCCTTGCCCCTCTCAACGTCTCGGCGGTGAGCGTGGGAGGCGACGAGATCAGCCTGATCTGGGAAGCGCCCAGTGCGGCGCCAGGAGCTATCTACCGGGTCTACTGGGACATGGGGTTGGGCTACAACATGTATACCTTCAGGACCAGCGTTCGAGACACAGGATTCAGTGAGAGGGGGTTGAATCCCTCGACGTCCTATCGGTATCAAATCACGACGTTCGACGGCCTGACGGAGTCGAGCCCGGTGGGCGCTGTCGTCACGACCGCCTCCTGGCTTCGTCTGCCCCTGGCCAGGTTAGCCCAAGCGGCCAGCGCCGCATTGGTGACCGGTGGGACTCCGGTGGCTCCGCCTACACCTTCCCGCGCAGCCGCTATCCCGCAGCCATCCGAGGTCATTCTTGGGCTGATGGGTACCAACGACTACGTCGATGACCTGGGCGCCCTGCATATCGTAGGTGAGGTGCACAACGACATGCTCCACAACGTGGATCAGATTCGCGTACACATCACATTCTACGATGATGCGGGGAGAGTACTGGAGTCTATCACTGGGTCCGCCCTGGTGGATCTGATGGTCCCGGGACAGAGGACCCCCTTCGTCATCGTCTGGGAGAACCCGGGCGATTGGCAGAGGTACAGTCTCCGCGCCACCGCGCGGGCCACGACAGAGCGACCTGGCGAAGGCATCATCGTGCTTCATAGCTACGCGCGCATGGACGATGCCGGGCTCTATCACGTCGTGGGCACCATTCGCAATGACGGGCTCACGACTGCAGACTACACGAGAGCCGTGGTGTCTCTGTACGACTCGTTCGGCAAGATATCGAATGCGGGCTTCGCGTTCACCGAGCCGTCGCGGATACCACCGGGCACCATCGCTTCATTCGACTGCTCATTCGAGTACTATCCCTACCAAGCCGAGCACGTGGTGCAGATTGTCCAGTAATCTGCGAGTTTCAATTGACAATCCAATGGGCGCGACCTATAATAGCCAGCCGGTCGCCAAGGCCACCGTGGAGGAAGACCAGAGCAGCACGGCACGAGGAGGTCACCTTGCCTGAGAAGAAGAAGATGCAGCTCGACCGGGTGGAGATGAGAACGCAGGATGCGGATGCACGCATCCGCAACTTCGATGAAGTTGCCTCCGGTTACAGCAGGGAGGAAGCCATCGCTGAGGCCGAGCGATGCCTGGCATGCAAGAAGGAACCGTGCAACGAGGCCTGCCCTCTGCACTGCTGCCCAGCCGAGTACATCGGTTTCATCGCAGACGGCGATTTCGATCAGGCATTGGCTCAGATCTTGGAGTACAACCCCTTGGCGGCGGCCTGCGGGCGTGTTTGCGTGCACTACTGCGAGGCGAAGTGCACACTGGGGAAGAAGGGGACTCCGCTGGCCATCGCTTGGCTGAAGCGGGCAGCCGCCGACTATGGCGAGGCTCACGTACAGCCTGGAGCGCCGACGGGCAAGAGGGTGGCGATCGTAGGTTCCGGGCCAGCAGGCCTGACTGTGGCCTGGGAATGTGCCAAGGTCGGCCACGCGGTGACCATCTTCGAGGCTCACCCTCTGGAAGGCGGGATGCTCTGGGCTGGGATACCATCGTACAGATTGCCGAGGGAGGCGATCAAGCAGGACGTACAGCGTGTCCTGGACCTGGGGGTCGAACTACGCCTGGAAACCCCTGTCCAATCGGAGCAAGAGCTCCTGGATCTGCTCCAGGAGCATGATGCTGTCTTCGTGGGCATTGGTGCCCACGAGCCCCGCTGGATGGGCATCGAGGGTGAGGACCTGGAAGGCGTGCTACACGCGATAGATTTCCTGCGGGACGTGAACTCGGGCAAGGAGGTCAAGGTAGGCAAGAGGACCGCGGTCATCGGCGGCGGGAACGTGGCCATGGATGCCGTCCGGACTGCTCGCCGTCTGGGTGCAGAGTCCTTCATCGTCTATCGTCGGGCCAGGGAGCAGATGCCCGCGGACGAGGCAGAGATCGAGGAGACTGAGGAGGAAGGTATCGTCTTTCACTTCCTTACCAATCCCACGTGCGTCCTAGGTAAGGACGGCAAAATGACGGGGCTCGAGTGCCTTCGCATGGAGCTCGGCGAGCCTGACGAGAGTGGGCGACGCCGGCCTGTGCCGGTAGAGGGTTCAGAGTTCGTGATGGAGGCCGACATGATGATCCAGGCCATCAGTCAGCGTCCCGACATCTCCTGGCTCGCCGAGGACTCCAGGTTCCAGACCACGCGGTGGAACACCTTCGAGGTCGATCCGGAGACCAATGAGACTTCGGTGGCAGGTATCTTCGCCGCGGGTGACGCCGTTACCGGCCCGGCGACCATCGTGGAAGCCGTTGCCGATGCGCGGAAGGCCACCAAGGGCATCATCGACTATCTGGAACGAAGCTAGTGCGCACACCAGCCGTGAGTTCCACGATGGGAGGGATAGGGCTCACATGCCCTTCCCTCCTTTGTTCATAGGCAAGTGGTACGTTATCTCCTCACAGTCAGGCGCAAGGAAACCGCAGCATACACGGCAAGGGCACTCATCCTTGTCTGTGTACTGGCTGTTGCTGGTGCCATGCCCAGGCCCATCATCATCATGGGCTTGCCTCACAGCGTGGAGACCGTGAACCCCAAGATGGGAGTCCACACTCGTCTCACTGACGAGGTGGAGGAGTGGAAGATCCAGCGAACTCTTCAACTGGTGAGAGAGATGGGTGCTCCCTGGATTGTCGAGTACTTCCCCTGGGGTTACATCGAACCCTCCAAGAAGGGGGAGCTCGACTGGCAACATGCCGATCTGGTCGTCGATCATGCCGTGAACCAGGGGCTGACCGTGGTCGCTCGCCTCGACTTCGTGCCCGAGTGGGCGCGGCCGAAGGACACCACGTTTCGCTACCTGGATGAGCAGCATTTCGAGGACTACGGTGACTTCGTCTACGCGTTCGTCGACCACTTCAAGGGCCGCGTGGACTACTTCATCATTTGGAACGAGCCTAACCTCAGCTTCGAGTGGGGCTATCGCCCTGTCGATCCTGAGGCATACACCGAGCTCCTCAAGGTCGCCTACCGGCGCGCCAAGGAGGCCAACCCGGACTGCTATGTCCTGAACGGAGGGCTGGCCCCCACCATAGCGCGCGAGGGCAACGAGTGGGGTCTGAGCGACCTCGTTTTCCTGCAACGGATGTATGATGCTGGGGCCAAGGACTACTTCGATATCCTGGCTATCCACGCCTATGGGTACGTCTTTTTCCCCGATGACCCTCCCGCAGAGAACAAGATCAATTTCTCCAGGGCGGAGCTAGTGCGGGAGGTGATGGTCCGCAACGGCGATGAGCACAAGAAGGTCATGATTACAGAGGGGGGCTGGAACGATCACCCGCGCTGGACCAAAGCCGTGCGCCCGTACCAGCGGATACTGTACACCATTCAGGCCTACGAACTCGC
>Ga0315539_1000126_pt1 | contig 57257 bp, 45 predicted proteins | sample SalMarSW160150MG_FD_203097 | JGI IMG/M metagenome (GOLD analysis project Ga0315539, IMG submission 203097) | Salt marsh sediment microbial communities from the Plum Island Ecosystem LTER, Massachusetts, United States - Salt Marsh Sediment SW1601-150 ...
TCTTCCGTATTTTCTCCTCGATTTTGGCTTTGTCTTCCTTGTCTGAGATAATGAGGGCAATGCCTGGAGAATGGACAAAAGTCTTCTCGTGTCGATATATCACTTCCTCGTTCCCGATTTTGACGGCGTTCTCCCCCGAGCCTATAGTAACAAGCTTTATCGGCGGTGCCAGAAGATCCAACAACTTGACTTTCGTCTCCTCGGAGAGGTAAGGGCATTTGTCCACAGTAGTTCCACCTGATGCTAGCTTCATGGCAAAAGCAAAACAAGTAGGGAAGCCACAGTCCTTACACGGTCTCCTTCCTGGAAGCATCTTTACAATCTCAGAACCTGAAATTGGCATAACAAATCTCCTCCCTTAAAACTGAGATAGGATTATGAATTTCATTTTTTAATTCTTTCTTATATATTTATGTTGGAAGCTCTACTTCCCCTTTTAGCCAAGGATGCCCCACTTTTTCTAAGAACTCTAGAAGCTCATCCACGTTCTTAACGTCTTCCTCTGTGGCTATTTTATCGTAGAGTCCTTTCGCTTCCAGGACATCTTTAAACCTTTCCTTTATCTCCTTGGGCATCCAAACTATCCTGGCCAGACCACCATCCGCCTGGATGAACTTGGGAGATCTTAGTTGCTCCAGTCCAGTTCCTAATCTTCCTTCTACCTGTTTTCCTCCAGAAGTATCACCAGCCATGTGGGAAAATGTTTCTTCAATTACTGTTGGCCCCTTATAATCTCTGTGCACTACTCCAAAGGCATCCACTTCGGGTATGTAATATACAATTGCTTCGAAACAGCCACAAGATGTATGGGGGTGCTCAAATGCACTGTAGAGATAAACCCTGTCGTAAGTTCCCAGAGACTTTTCGGCTTCCACCTTATTTGCTCCTGAATATTCACCTTTTACAGCATCTATAAGCTCCCCCTTTGGTATGGCAAATATGGGCCCATCAGGGTCAATCTTGGCAGCAGCTCGGCCGTCAAACCAGTTTATCGCTCCACAGTTGGCAATTCTATTTGGAGTTATGATAGAGATATGGGTTGGGGCGAAGCTCTGGCATAAGACGCAGCCGTAGAAAGTATCCACATCCTCATCATTCAAGGTCCTTGCCCGTTCATCTCTGGCGGCATAAACCTCCAAAGCGTGGGGAAGAAGCTCCTCTATCTTTTTCTCATCGGTGATAATGGTCACCTGGATGCTCTCGATGATTGGCATCTCTGATGTATAAAGCAAGATATAAATTTCTCCCAACTCCCGCAGGGAAGTAAAGCCCTTTTCATAGCAGTCTTTATTTATCCTCATCCACGCATCCTGCCTCTGATTCATGTGATACCAACCCTCAATCATGTTAGTGAACATATGAATCCTTCTCTCGATGATTGCTTCAGCATCCTTGTCCAATTCCCCTCCAGCAACATCTACCAGAATGGCAATAGGATAGCTACCACCGCCTTTCTCTTCATCGTAAGGTTGCAAATCACCTATGTCCGGGCCTATAATCTCTACTTTCTCATTCTCTATTTCATCAGGACTTTTAACTGTTGCTAATTCAAACTTATGTGCTACTTTTGGCCCACCGAACTCGATGTATACATCTTCCTTCCTTATCACCTCGCCTTCATATTGAGGTCCTATATCTGCATGAAATTCCCCTTCCATTTTCCTTTAGTCTCCTTTCCTTAAATTGGCTATCAGGCTTTCTAAGAACTCCTGCCACTTCGCATCCTTCTTGAAATTAGGGAGTGAATAATTGGCATGGGGGAAGTAATGCTTGCACAACGTCATAGTCTTTAAATGAGGTGCGAAGTGTTTGAGTGTAGAAAGAACTTGGTTAGCAAGGTCAGACCTTATGCCAAAAAACATCACCAGATCGTGGTTTCCCTCCTTCTTAACTCCCTGCCAGTCAGGGTCTTTAAGAGCATTTACTATCTCGACGGTATCGTAAACGCAATCTGGCTGTACTCCCAACTCCACGATCTTCCCTTTAGTCTGGGCTGTCGCACATATGGGAATATCAGCCGCTTTAGCTATGTCCAGGGCATATTCCATAAGGATTTTGCCATCATCCATAGATGCCAGCAAGAGAGGACCAACTACAAGAAGTGGTCTCTTAGCCTTCTTAATCAGATTGGCATACTCCGCGGGGTCCTCGATCAACCTGGCCGATTTGATTCCCGTTAAGACATTTACTCTGTGGCGTGGTATTACTGCACTCATTTTCTCCTCCTTTTAAGCCATTTCCCCTGTTACTAGTGTATCACCGCATCCACAGGAACCTTAGTTGGATAGGTGCCAATAAGGGTAGGTAATCCGATGGGCTCCCTGGGCTGCCAGCCGATTTCCTGTAAGTGTGCTCGCACTTCTTTCTTATATACCAGTGGAATATCGGCATCCCTGCGGACAAAGAGGTGAATATCTTCAGGAAGGCCGGCTCCAATATATTTCCTGTACAGGGAAATATAGTGGTTCAGTTTTATCGCTCTTCCCTGGGGAGTATCGTTTCTTCTTATGCAAAGCTTGGCTATCATGGGCATAGCTTTCTCTTTAGTCTCGCATACATAAGCCAGGTGCTCAGGTGCTGGCTCCACAGTATCCACAATCTCCCTCTTTCTGGCATCCATAACTTTCCAGTCGTCCTCTTCTTTCCTGGAGAGGAATAGCCTTCTATACTTGGAGGAATGAGGTCCCAAAACAACAGGAACACCCAGCCTGTTAAACCCTGTGCCAATGGAAGCTGCTTTCTGGGACATTGCTCCCCAGGCCACCCCACAGGCACCGACTCGGTTGAGAACGTAATCGGCCATGACCTCGTAGTTGCCTCTCAAGGGAAGGGCAGCAAAGATATTGGCTATTTTTATTGCTGCTCCAGAGATATGGGCATTGGAAACACAGGAGCCAATGTTTACTACTCCTCCGGCATCAAAATTCGGGGGGTATTTTTCATAGACTGTCAAGCCATCCTTGTCCTTTTTCATTCCGGCAACCATAGCAGCACAACCTGTGAGAACCACGATATACTTTCTCTTGGCGAATTCATCCACCATGTCAGCAATATCCTCTATATTGGGGTAATTAGAACAGCCTACTAAAGCAATAACTCCAGGGATTGTGCCCAGGGTTATAGGCGCACCAACGTTCCTTATCTCGGTATCCATAACCGGACCACGTCCAGCCCGACATTTCCAGGTTTCCTCGCCCGCCGCTGTCTGCATTATCTTAAAGATAGGAACATTATTGGGACACTCCTCTTCACATTTACCGCAGCCAATACAGTTCAGGAATTGCTGCCTTATTAAGTCAAAGTTACCTTTGGCAACCTCAGTTATACCACCGCCAATATTAAATAGGTTGGGACACACCTGCTCACACATTTTACAGTCGGTACACTTCTTAGCCATCTCTATGGCTTCCTCTTCTGTTACCCACCCCTTCTTTCTCTGGGGAGCTATTTTCAGGGCGACTTTAACTGCTACCTCGGCTGCCTTGGGGGAATCCAGGATAGCGAACTGCTCCTTGTTATCCACCATTCGCCTTACTATTTCATCTGTATCCATTTCTGTGGCATCCTCAAGTCCATACATAGCCTTGTCCAGGCAGGCAATCATTGCTGACCCCACCTTGGCTGCCTCTTGAGGCGTATCTGTCCTGATGCACTGCTCGTCAGTCATTATCACATCGGCAATGCCTGTCCTCATGAAGAAAAGCGCACGGGAAAGAGGACCGACTATTTTAGCCTTGTCCGAATATCTGGTTGTTTCCAGTGCAGTGCAGCACAGCCCACAGACTTCCACCTGGTCTTCAAGGTTGTGTTCCCTGAGGTAGTCAATTACCACCGTCGAGGTAGCCGGGTTATGCCCCGATACCAGGACCACAGGTTTACTCTTATCTATTGCACCCCAGCCCATGTCAACAAGAGGTGTTTCAGCAACAGAAGTGGGAAAATCGAACCCCACTATTTGTGCGATATCAGCTATTTCCATGCCTACATGGTCCAGCATGCTGGCATGCAGGGCCTTGGATTCATAGTCCAGAGAGCTTCCCTCTTGCCCCGTATGGCAAGAATCAAGAAGATGAGCAATCTCCTTGAAGACATACTCTAGAGCTATTTGGAGGTCTCCCAGAGTCTCAGGCTTCAGACCTACAACTGTCCTTATATTCGGTGCTTCAAGCTCAATAAATGTTCCCAGATCTATCTTTTTATCCGGGCCATGCTTCTCAATCAAGAACTCCAGAATGTGCCCGCCGTGAGCGGCATGAGCGGAGCATCCCATCAAGCAGGCCAGAAGTATAAACCTTGCTTGTTGGGTAGCTATATCAATACCACAAGCGCCTCTTCTTCCCTCGGTGAGGTCACACTTACCGTAGGTACAGAAGCAACACAAATCACAGAATGGCGCGTAAAAAGGCGTATATGTTTTCAATAACCTCATGTCCCACTGTCTGAGGTCAGGCATCTCTGGCATGGGGGTGGGACCTACTGGCTCCCAGGGCAACTCAGCCTTAATACGCTCGTGAATCTCCTCTAATTTTCGTGATAGCTTTTTTTCCTTTACTACCATTTTTACTTCACCTCCGTTGTTTCTTTCACTAAACTCAAAGTGTCGGGGTGCCTCAATATAAGGATATTCGCTCCCGCCATTAGAAGCGATAACGCTGTAATTCCTTCCCAAAGTAATCCCTGTTCCTTGTTTTCCTTAGCCTGCTTTGTCTTCCAGCACTCTCCTCCCAGGTCAGCGATAATTGGCATCATTGTCATATTATCCTTGGTGATTATCCCAATCTGCTTCACCCTTTCCATCAGAGAAAAGCTGTATTCCATACCATAGCCTAATGCTGCGGATTCAGGATCGATAACTATCTTTTCAGCGGGGAAAAACTTGCAAAGTTTTACATTTAGTTCCTTTAGTAAATTGATATCCAGAGGAGTTAGGGCGCTAGCATCATGTCCGTGGTCTAACAGTGCCTTTCCTACAATCTCATAGTTTTCCTTTTGAACCGGTCCTATAAGTAGATTCATACCATCGCAAGCCTCGGCAACTTTGGGCAGGACCTCGGCATCTTTCTTATCATCCCCGGAGCCATAAATAATCAGGGGAATGTTTATAGCCTCGGCCACCTTTTTTGCCAGGGCTGCCGCTTCGTCCGCAGAACTATCCTTCCCTGCCGGATCGGTGCTTACAAGACGGAGAAACACTGCATCTGCGCCAAGTTCTTCACATTTCCTGGCCCATTTCACTGGGTCGGCTATCACATCTTTGAAAGGCTGAATTAGGTGTTCCGGCCAATCCTGAGGTTCCATATCAAGAACCTCCAGGGCAAACTTTGTCGGATTGGGATTTGACCCCTGGTCAAAAAAATGAAGGGGGAGAATATTCTCCCCCCCAATCTTCAAGCTCTTATTTCCCTTCCCAATAGTTACCTCTCTAACTACCCCTGTGTACGCTTCAGCTGGCGCTTTATATTCCATTCTTTACCCTCCTTAACTTTCAAGCCAGGCATCGGAGTACAAGTTCTCCCCTGTAAGAACCTTGGCTGTCTTAACATATTCAACTTCCTTTTGAGATAGGGAGGAGAGGTCTATATCTTCTCCGTCCATGGTCTTATAAATAAGTTCGACTATTTCTGGCATCTTTCCCTTTACCAAAGCCATAAACTCCTTATCTAAAGGGTCGGAGATGGCAGAATAAAGCCCGTTTCTATCCAACATAACCAGATATGTGCGGTTTAGAAGCGGCCTGAGTTCATTGGGCACCCCATTAGATACGTTAGAAAGCCCTACAGTTGATTTAATTTCCGGCAAGACGTCCTCAAGTATCTTTATAAATTCCAAACAGACTACAGCGAACCTCTGCCCTTCGCCAGCGGTACTAACAGGAAGAATTATGGGGTCAACCCAGATGTCTTCGTTAGGAATCCCCAATTCATTAGCATAGGTCACCGTATCCATAATACTCTCTATCTTAGAATCAACGTCTGGGGGCATCCCTTTATCAGTAATCACCGAAATCACAACATTGCAGTTATACTTTTGAGCTAAAGGGAGCATTTGCTCTTTGGAGTCAGTCTTCCCTGAAGCGGAGTTAAGCAAAGGTCTCTTCTGGCAAGCTTTTAGTCCTGCCTCCATAGCTACAGGATTCATAGTATCTATGGATAAGGGTAAATCAGTAGCTTCCTGAACTGCGTTGACCAACCACTGCATATTTTCTTCAGGGTCTTTCTTCATGGGGCCAACATTCAAGTCAATGTAATCGGCTCCTGCTTCAGTTTGGGCTTTAGCTAAATCCTGGATTACTTTGGCATCTCTCTCCTTTATCGCTGTGGAAACTGCCTGGGCTATGACATGTATGTTTTCGCCAATAATGACCATATCGAGTACCTCCGATCTATCGGTTGGGTATCCTGGATAAACCATTGCAATATAGCAAGGAAACCGCAATTTGTCAAAATCCTTTTTTTGTTATCACGAAACCTGAATGTCACGACATGTTCTAGATCCATCTATGAAAAGCGCAGGCTTACTTTTTATTTAGAAATATTAGGATTTAGAATTTAGCTGCGGGGATTACCACGCTTCGCTCGCAATGACAAAAAGGGAGGGATGGCAATGACAAGGAAATTGTGTCGAGATTTATGTGGTTGACTATAATTTAAAAGAGGCGGGGTTACCTAAGCGTCCTCCCTTCTTTCCTGGCTGCAAAATCTGATGACCTCAGCGAAATTGTTGATTCTCGTAAGGTTGTTGCTTTCCACAAAACCGTCATAGGTGAGATTGATCCAGGGCTTACGATACAAGACACTGAACTTGTCTGACATCGCAGCCACGATTCCACCGGGCATACAGCCATGGGGCATTACCGATATCACACCGGCAAACTTAGGATTCTCCATCCATTCGACTCCACTACCTATACTGAGAACTGCCTCACTTCCGCATTTTGGGGAAAGCCACTGGCTTGTCCATGCCAGTACCTCTTCCGTTGATGGTTCTCTCACATCAACCAGGTTCTGGAAATGTTTGATTACAGTATGTTCGTCATGCTCCCAGACACGCTTTATCACGTAGCTAATCAATGCTTTCAGGAATTTGCGATCTATGACAGCATCCTCAACATGCCGGTACATGATATATTTCATCCATTCTCCAATAGAAGAAACGACGACCTCCAACCCAGCCCTTTCACACTCCCTGACCAGATCCTGATTGCTAAATCTGTTGGAGCGCAGAAAGATTTCGCCATTAATGCCGACCAGGGGCTTGCGGGGCAGTTCCGGGTCAATGAGAGACCGGAAATCAGAAGTTACCTGGCGCAGGATATCATCAAAACTCTCCTTTTTACGGACACGACCGACAATTTTACCGAGATATGCATCAAACAATTCGTCTGCCGAGCCTGGCCTCTTTTCATAAGGGCGAGTGCGCCAGAGTAATCTCTGAAGATAGTCAATAGCCACGCAGCCTTTCCAGGCCAGGCGGGCAAAACTGGGGCTAATATCTGAATCCCGATACGCATTATTCGACACAGTGGTCCGCATGGGAATGTCAATACCCACATCCCTGAGTACCTTGGTTTGTTCCAGCGCATATTTCCCAAAGCGGCAGGGGCCGTACGCACTGGCCATAACTGCCTCGACGTTCTTCAAGTCGGTGCCATCTTCATTACAGAATCTCAGAAAGTCACCCAGGGTTACCCGATAAGGCAAACATTCCACGCCCGACGTTACCTTATCGGCATAGAATAGATTGCGTTCATTGGCCTCAGGAAGCACAACCGCTTTGAAGCCGCTGCCCTCCAGAAGCGCACCTACAAGCTCGATGTGCGGCGCCATTCTGGGAATAATGAAGGTTTTCGTGGTATCAATTACAGGCGGAAATGCACTCCGATAGATATCTTTTTGTGGCGCTTCATGCTTACCAGTAGAATGGGCAAATCCCTCAATAGTGTCGACGAAGGCTTCGAGGCGTGTAACGATACCAGCCTCAGCGGCATGCTCATCTATTTCCAACTGACCCAGAGGCTTGCCCCCCATGATATCCTCTACAATGTGGATTATGAAGGAGTTCGGACCACACCCGAAGTTTGACAGCCACAACCCAAAAAGCTGGGGGTCTGAGGCAGTTATCTCAGCGCCGGCTATATATTTGTTTTCATAGAACCAGTACGGACGGTCAGAGTAATCCTTGGCATTCACCGACTCCAGGGGCAGGAAGTCCAGCGGTATGGGCACCACCCCAAGCTGAGCGAGCTTCTCCCCTATGCCCAGATTTGCTCCGGTATCCTGCGACATATAAGACCTGGCGAAGAGGACCACGCCCAACTGGCCGCTTTGGCGCAGTTGCCTCAGTAGTTCCCTGCCCAGGGCTGCCTGGTCGGCCTCGAACCTTCGCTGAGATTCAATTCCGGCCAGGGCCGCCTTCTTGCCTTTCCTTTTACTGAACCCCATCTTCACAGCGACATCTGCAAAGTTCTTTATCACATCGTCATCACCCAGACTGAAATCAATTATGGGTATCAACAGCCGTTCCCCCAGGTCAAGCACATTGCGGATTATGAACGGGGAGGCCTGGACTAAGGGACAGGAGTATTGCTGGCTCTCATCCCCATCTTTTCTACCCAGGCGAATAGCACAAGGGTAGAGTATGTAATCGGTATCCTTGAGCATTGCCGCGTGTCCATGGAGGAGCTTCATAGGAAAACAACTGTCGGTGTAGCTTAACTCGATAGCCTGGTCCATGATTGCGTTGTTGGTCTGGCTGGTAAGGACAACCCTGGCATCGAGGGCGTTGAGAAAACCAATAAGTAGCGGAGCATAGTCATACACCAGAAGTCCCCTGGGAATGCCCACTGTAGGTCCTGTGCCGGAATCCTTCTTGTACTCTCGAAAGAGCAACTGTTCCCGCTTATCGAAGAAGGTCTCTTGCTTCGCGTGGCTGGCTATAGCGTCGTACTTGTCGCACCTGCTGCCATAGAAACTAGGCTTTTCACCGGGCATCTCCATGCGAGTGATGGTGCAGTTGTTATCGCACCCTTTACATACGAACGTAGTAAGCTTGCACTCTCTATCCACAACCTCCTGAAAGCCCTTGAACTTCGATTCCTGGCCGGCCATGGACTCTCGGGCCAGGAGAGCTGCGCCTATGGCGCCGCTGACTTCCTTGTGCTCCGGAACAGTCAGTGTTTTACCTTCAAGTTGCTGGTAAAAGGCGGAGACTACCGCCTTGTTGTAGAACACCGCTCCGGTGAGGATAACCTTGTCGCCCAGCTTTCTATGCTCCACCACCTTGGAGAGATAGTTCTTGGCTATGGAGTTGGCTAGACTGGCTGTGATTATTTCCAGTGGCACGCCTTCTTGTTGTGCCGAGGCCACCGCCTGACCCATAAATGAAGCACATCTCGTCCCCAGCTCAATAGTATAGGGTGCGGCAAATGCCAGGTCGGCAAACTCACCATTGGTCACGGAAATGCCGAGCATCTCGGCCAGCTCGTCAATGAAGCTACCTGTCCCCGCGGCACAAGCTTTGTTCATGTGATAGTCCACAACCACGCCGTTTCTCTTGATGACCAACTTGGAGTCCTGCCCGCCGATCTCGATGATATCTGCTTCAGGGTCCATTTCGGCAGCAGCTCTGGTCTGTGCCGTTATCTCGTTCTTAATCAGATCTGCCCCGATGAAGCCGCCCACCAGATATCTGCCTGAGCCAGTAACGCCAACACCAGCTATCTTGACCTTGCCTGCGCCATCCCGAAGCAAGTTCCTGAAAACCTGCCTGATAGCCTCAACTGGCCTTCCCGCAGTCATCAGGTAATTCTTCCCCAGCAATCGTGTACCGGATTCATCCATTATCACTGCCTTTGTGCTGGTGGAGCCGACATCGACTCCAAGGTAGCCAACGCATTGTTCTTCTATCCTCTGACTATCCTTACCATCCTGAACGGCGACAACTTCCAGCCTGGGCATTTCAAAATAGCGTTGCTTGACGTCTGTTCCCGACAACATAACGCCCTGCGAAGTTTTCCCTATGGACAATAATGCCGAACCCAGGGACTCTATGTGAAGATAGTTTTCAGGAATAATTACCTCAACAGGATGCCCATTCCTGGCAGAAATCATATCATTGAGGGATTTGGCCACGGCGGGATTGGCGGCAACACCACCCACAAAGTAGACCGGCTCCTGGAATGTTCCTTTCTTCAGAGAGGCGACCATCCGGGCCACGCTTTCGCAGAGCGCATAGAGCATAGCGTCCAGCGGGGCGCCCTTCTGCTGGAGGTGGATGAGGTCTGTCTTGGCAAAGACACTGCACCGGGCAGCTATCCGGGGGGGAGTATCTTTGCATTTCAACGCCAGGCTGGCGAAGTCCTCCATACTGATGCCAATCCTGTATGCCTGTTGCTCCAGGAACCTTCCTGTGCCCGCAGCACAGAGGGGATTGGATTCCACCTTCCAGGGCTTTTTCAAGCCATCTTCCAGCTCTATAACCAGGGTGCTCTGGCCGCCGATTTGTATGATAGTTTTAACGTCCGCATAACGGTGAAGCAAGCCGGAGGCAATCGCCAGTGAGCTGCTGTATTCCGTCCAACCCAGTTCCTTGGGAATAACTCCCCTTCCAGAACCAGATACGCCGGCAGCGACAATTTCTTTGAGATTGAATCTCTCGCTGAGCCTGGCGACAAGTGTACTGACTGCGGCTCTGGGGCTGGAGATTACCTTCTCTGTATCAAACTCAACAACCCCGCCATTTTCATCTACAAGCACCAGCTTGGCATTGACAGAGCCAATATCTACGCCCAAAAAGTAACTCATTGCTCGGGCCTCAATTGTAGCAAAAATCGAACTTTCTTGCGAATTCCAGGGACACCATATTAATCAATTACGCCTGCTACAAATCAGGTATTATGTTCCCAGAATACTACAGAGGGCGGAGGGACTACCCGGTTGGATAGTTGTCCTGGTGAAACTTAAGCCCGCTACCTAGGGGGTCACCGCAGTTCGCCAGCCAATGCCGGTGTCATCATCCAGTTCTCCTTTGAATATTAACCTGTTTGGTTATACGATGTCACTTTTGGGACAATGTAATTGTCTTGGCAACTTCTGAACAGTAATGACTCTTCTGGCGATGTGCTCTTTTGCAGTCAGGAATAGAGGAAATTAAGCCATTGAAAATATCGTTTAATAGTATTACCAGACGGCTCAGCCTCTTAGCTGGCTCAAGGTTACTCCAATCGGCTTCTCTGGAAGTGAAAGGAGGGTTCCGTCTTCCCAATCGTCCATCATGCCGGCATACGCATTCAGAGCATGACACAGCGAATCAGTTCTAACATATCTATTTTCATAGTTCCAGAAAATGCCACCTAGTGCTTTTTGGGGTTCTTTGAGGAAAAAGGTATTTTCTTCTGAATATGTGTTCTGAATAACCCATCGTATCACTCTTATTATTGCCTCTTTATATTTATCACATCCGTCCACGTTCTGGTCCTGACAAAACCTGTACATTTCCATCATCACTTCAGCTAGCCAGCCGTTCCCACTGGTCGAATACGCCCGGTACCAGCTTCCATGGTAGAGGGGATGATTTACATCGTTTGCTTGTCTTTCCACAAGTTCGCTGCCGCATTTAAGAATCATGTCCTTATAGTAATCGTCTTGATTTATTTGGTAGAAATCAAGCAAAGACATCACTATCCAGGCACTTGAGATTGGGTTTTTCCAGCGGTAGTCATCCCCCAGATAACAACCCTCTTCTTCAACTCTTGCCGAGAAATGCTGGGCAATCCTTTCTGCAGTGTCATAGTATCTTTTTTCTCCGGTAATTCTATACAGCCGGGAAAGTGCAGAAAGAACTTGACCATTATAAAGAATTGATTCTTTTTCACCATATTGCCATTCCCCATATCGAACTTTGTGTGCGTACATAGTTCCATCAGGTTTCTGCATAGTAATCAGCCAATCACCACCCAGCTTTGCCGATTCTAAATATTTAGAGTCACCCGTTCGCTGAAACAAATCTAACAACGTGAATATACTTAATGCTGTGGTACCAACAGGAAATCTCTCTTCTTTTGTCCCGCTTGAGGGATAATACGAATAATGAAATGCACCATACGTTTCTTCATCTTTGCTTTGCATCGAAAGCAGGAAATCCCCCCACTTCGGTATATCTTCCAATATCCGTTCGTCCTGGTCGAAATCATAAATTTTCAAAAGCGTATATATGATTGAAGCCGAATATACAGTATGGAGCCTATTCCCAAAGTTATCATTTAAAGTGTCATACTTTTTGTAAAAACCATACTCTTCTTCATTCATTGCTCTGAATAAGAATTCTTTTCCCTGTTCAATCTTCTGGAGCATTAATTCCTTATCCACACTGCGTATTATGACCAAACCCTCAATAAGTTCCTTCCCTTCCCCGTTATATTCTATAAAGGAAAAAGGAAAGTCATCGTGAAAAAATGGACGGCTATAGTCATACTCGAAGCGAGGTATAAGCTGAAACAAGTTATCAACCGGGGTAAAGAAGTGAGGAGGATAGTAGAAAGTAATTAGAAACCTTACGTCTTCAAGGTCTTCCTTAGTAAATTCTGGCTGCGCTTCTTCTAGCGCGTTTCGCGTTGCTTCTTCCAGTGTTAAGGATAATATCTCGTTATCCCCTTTACTGTCCCCAACCACTTCTATTTCTCCCTGGTGATATACGGTTATATCAAGCTCCCAATTGCCTTTAATTTCTAATTCCGTAGGGTATTGCGTGGGCTGCCCATCAAGATGATTCTCAGCTACTGTGCGCACAAATTGGACACACGTATTTCTAAACTGGTCGCTATCACTGTAAACATCTGTCCCGTCCTGTTGATTACTAATTCCAGGAAATTGAGTGAGCGGAATTATAACTAAGGCGGCAATAGCCACAAGTAGCGGAACTACAATGGCTAACACGTACCGCAGTTTGCGGGGCAGCCGCTCCTTTGACGGCAACGGTCCTTCTTCGGAGCGCAACCGCTTTCGGTAGTGACCATCAACAACAGACAGCACCCCGGCGACCACTAACAGGCCACTGAAAGGCAGCACGCCCAATGCATCACTCAGGGTCAGGCCGGTATTGACCGAGATGAGCCACCACCACCAGCCAGTAAAAGCCCCACCAACGACAATAATCAACCCGCCCCCGGCGCGGGGTCGTGCAAGCATTATTAATGTCAACCCCAGACCCACAATAGCCGGAGCTAAGTAGATTAGGCGAACGTACCACGCATCCCACCACCCCTGGTAACACATTGCTCTTACGACCCAGAATGTCCACAAACTGGTTACCAGGACCATCACTGCCAGGGCAATATACCCGGCCAACCGGTGCTTAAACTCCCAGCGATTCATAACTTAATTCCCTTCGTCAAGTACTCCAGCATTTCAACGCCATACTGGCGGAGTCCTCCATTTTGTACGACAGTTTCAACGTCGGGGTAACGGTGAAGCAGCCCGGAGTCAATCGACAGCGATTTTCTGTATTCCGTCCAATCAAGCTCTTTGGGGATAACAGCCCTGCCAGAGCCAATATCTACGCTTAGGAAGTAACTCATTGCTCGGCTCTCAATTGTAGCAAACACCGGACTTTCTTAAAAGTACACGCCTCTTTTTGTCATTGCGAGCGAAGCGTGGCAATCACGCGAGGAGTTAATAATCCGACGGCTGTTGGTTTAAATTCAACACAACTACTACGAGAGTAAAAGGACAAGTCAAGCTGTCTTGCCTTTACTGTTTTTTCGTTGAGATTGTGGCAACCATTATACTGCTTGTGGGGTAATCCTCTGTGTGCCGCACGACTACCTCAGGCACTTGAGCAAGACACCCAAATGCTATTGCCTTATTTGATTGACAGGCAGTCAATTCAATTGTATTCTTTAAATAAGGGGTCTAATAGCTATAATAGACCCCTCCAACACGAAATGTGTAGGTGTAGAGGGGAACAGAATAATGGTCAGCCAAGCAATCTCTAGCTTAGCAATTCTTAAGGTTAATTGGGATACACTACACAGAGACTACATTGAAAATTTCGTCCCCTTCGTTGCCCAATGCATTCTTCTGTTAAAGCCTAGCGTGGTATCTGTTTCAGATCTTCAGAGCAAAATGTTAGATGAATTTGGCCTTCAAGTCCCACAGAACGCGTTGAAGGTGATTCTTAAACGCGCAGTAAAAAGGGGCTATTGTCGACGAGAGGAGCAAATGTATGTTCCTAATTACGATGCACTAAATCGTTTGGATTTTGAATCTACTCGGCAGCGAGTCCTAAGAGAACACAGCGCATTGATAGGGAAGCTAATCCAATTTGCCTCTGAAAAATATGCGTCACAGTTGCAAGAAGAGGAAGCTGAGCGGGTATTGCTGGCCTACGTCACGCAACGCGATGTTGAACTCATCAGTTACTTAGTCAGTGGGACGCCGATATCAGAAACTAAAACAATACCCAATAGGGACTATTACCTGCTGAATATCTTTGTAAGACATCTTTATGAAAGCGACCCAGAGGGCTTTAATTATTTGGACACCGTCGTGAAGGGCCACATGCTGGCCAATGCTCTAATATTTCCAGATTTGACTCGGGTGCAAAGCAGGTTTCACCGAACGGCTGTGTATTGCGACACCGCCTTAATCCTTCGTGCTTTGGGTTATGAGGGTAGTGCGAGTCAAGCACCGTGTAAAGAACTCATTGACTTACTATACCAATTGGGGGCTGAGATTCAGTGCTTCCGCCACACTCACGACGAAATTTCCAGCATTCTCTATGCTTGTATGCGGGCTCTGGATTCGAGGGGGGGTGAAATTGGATCTGGCCGTACATTCCATTACTTAAGTGACACTGGTTATAAGCAAAGCGATGTGGAACTAGAATTGAAAAGACTGGGCAGAAGAATTGAGGCGATGGGAATTAAAATTGTGGACAAACCGGAATATTCCGAACACCTTCAGATTGATGAAGGAGATTTAGATAAAGTCTTGCAAGCAGATGTGAAATACGGGGTTGAAAGGGACAGGGCACGTTTACACGATGTGGATTGCTTATCTGCCATCTATAGGCTCAGGAAAGGTCGAGACCGTTATGATATCGAGGATTGTGGCGCATTATTCGTAACGTGCAACGGCACCTTATGTCAATCAAGTCAGGATTTCTTTCATAAACGAGACTATATGGCAGAAGGAACCGTACCGCTAGCCATAACAGACTATACATTGACGACCATATTGTGGTTGAAAAGGCCAATGTCAGCCCCTAATCTTCCCCTGAAATATATCGTTGCGCAATCCTATGCCGCAATGAACCCGGGAGATCACTTGTGGCGAAAGTACTTGACCGAGATTTCATCACTCAAGGACAGGGGGGATATTTCGTCAGATGATTATTATCTTCTCAAAGCTGCACCACTAGCAAGAGTCGGATTGATGGATCTCACGATGGGTGACGAAGAAGCGTTTGTGGAAGGCACACCCTACGAAATCCTAGAAAGAGTAAAACAAACTATCAAAGCCGAGGAGGTAGCGAGGCTTGAAGAAGAAGGGAAGCGACGTGCAGAGGTAGAACGCGAACTCCAATTTGAGAGAACTAGAAGCAAAGAAAGGGAAGAGAGCCAAATTCAGAAAATCAATGGGCTTTCCCGTGCCTTGGCGCGGTGGCTATCTAAAGCCACTTTCGTCATTTTGATGGTTCTACTGCTGTTCGGAGCGTATGCCTCATTTCCAGAAAGTTTACCGAACTTCCGTCTTTTTTGGTTAAACTACCTACCATCCATAGGATTCGCTATTCTTACAGTCGTAGGTATACTAAATCTCATATTTGGATTCACACTTAGAGACTATATGAATCGTCTTGAAGTATTCCTTGCCACGAAGATAGAAGAAAAACTGACGAGTTGGTTTCTACCTTAGAGATCTAAATCTCTCCTAGTTGCTTTGGGAGCAAAGATGAATAGCGGCTCCAACTTTTTGGCAATTGTGATACAACAGGGTCAGGCCTTGCAATACAACATTAGATTAAATATAGGAAGCTCTCATTGATTGACCCCAGGCTCCAGAAGCTCGAAGCCGCTCTGCTTGTCCTGGATGCGCACAACATCCGCGCCGAGGATTTCATAGAGGATAACTTCTGCCACAAGCCAGGTGGTGACGCCATGCCGCAGGCATCCGGTCATGGTTCGCCCTGCCCGACCCAGCGCAGCATGGATATGCAAAACCGGCTTGCCATCCTCACTGGGGGCGAGCACACCCACACCTACCACCTCATGCGCTCCATCAACGGGCAGGAGCATGGGCTCCGGCGGCATTCCTTCCGAACGTCTCGGACCGACAACGACGTCGCCACCTCCAATCCCACCTACTAAGATAGCCTGACCTACAGACACCCGCTTCTTCTTGGCAAACCGCTCGATACATTCGGGCACCACATCTCCATCTTCCAGCCGTATCACGAAAACCCGGCCAATTCGTCCTTCACGTGCTTTCATGCTAAACCTCCTTTGCGATTACAGGGCATAATTCTGATTAAGCTTATTACAAACCACCCACTATTCCCTTAAAAAACAAACTCACCTTCAGTGGCGATTCCCAAGCAACAAACAAGGATAGATTTCCGTTCAATTACTCCATCTGAAGAGTCTATCGCTTCTGCAATACCGATTCCACTTTTGACTGAATCACATGCTCAGGAACCGCACCAGTGCTTTGATCGACAGTCTCACCATACTTGAAGAACAATATCTGAGGTATACTCAGAACCCGGTACTTCGAAGCTGTTTGCGGATTGTCATCTACGTTCAGCTTACACACTTTTATCTTGCCTTCATACTCCTTCGCCAACTTCTCCGTTATGGGCGCAATCATCCGGCACGGGCCGCACCAGGGTGCCCAGAAATCCACCATGACCGGTAACTTGCATTTCAAAACCTCGTCTTCAAAGCTATCATCGTTAATCTCGATTACCCTTGCAGGTATTTTCCCTTCTTTCACCTTGATCCGAATCAAAATGTCTCCAGGATGACCGTCGGCTACCTGCAGAGCATTGGTTAGCTTCACTGTGCTGCCCGTTTTCACTCCCGCAGGAACACTCACCTCCAGCTTTTTACCCTGTCGTGAAAGTATCTTTTTAACTCCAAACATTGCCTCTTCCGCCGTGATAGTCATTTCATAGCGAACAGGGGTAAATGCCTGGCTTTGCTCAGAGGACTCGCTCATACTAACACCATCTTCAAACTGAGTTTCAAATCTCGCTTCACTGCCACCCCCCTCCTTTTCCCTATTTCAGTATGCTAAGGACTTTCGCTCACGGATTCAGGCAGGCAAGTTCAGTTACCAGGAGCTCTAGAGCTAACCTATCGCTATATTTGCCAGTTTTGATGGCTAAGTCGGTTTCTAAAAGTTTATCGTAAGCCCGTTTCACGCCCTCGAAATCATACAATTTGGCCTGGCTGAGCGTTTTATTCAAGCTATAGCTTGATTTCAGCCCCAACCTATCCTGAATCTGCAGGCGGGACAGCCCTGGTCCCATATCTTTGGCTTGAGCTATTAAGCGGAACTGCCTGGTAATCATGACCAGGATATAGGTGGGTGCCACACCCTCATCATATAGCCGATGCAGTATCCGTTGAGCTAACTCGGTTCGACCTTCGGCCACTGCATCCACTAGAGCAAAGATGTTGGCCTCCTGGACATAACTTACCAGTTGCTTAACATCATCCTCGCTGATAGGGCGCTCCTGGCTATAAAGAAGCAGCTTCTGGATTTCACCTTCCATCGCCCATAAGTCTCCACCTATAAGTTCAGTGAGCAAATTCACGGCCTGCGGGGTAATATCGCCACCCTCTTCCCTTACCCGTTGTCGTACCCAGTCCTTTAAATCCCTGCCTCTCAACAATGGGAAAGTTCTTACTTCAGCTAACGGTGAAAGCTTCTTTAATAGAGGATTCTGACCCTTCACCTCCTCATCAACCAGCATCAGCACAGTCGTTTCTGGCATTTGCTCGATGTAAGAAGCCAGGCCTTCCCATTCCCCCAACCCGTTTCCAGATTTGCCTTTGCCAGACCGTGGTCTGCTTTGTTTTACCTCAAAGCGCCCTAATAAGCCATCGACTATAACCAGGCGATGTGAGGATAAAAAGGGAGCGGCACCACATTTATTTCTAAGTTCACTTAAAGTTAGATGCTGACCCTCTAAGCTGGTGGTGCTAGTCGCTACCATCTCCCGGTCGCCCAAGTCAGCTTTAATTTTCTCCACATCTTGATTAAGGGAGAAATCGTCCTGACCATAAAGAATGTAGAACATTTACCTGGTATTCTAGCACAGCACCAGCTTTCCCTGGCAGAAGCTCAAAAGCAAAATATGATAGGATATAACCACGGGGTATGGCAAACCAGCAACTCGGTGCATGGTAGACCGTGTTATCCAAAGCCGCTTTAGCATCCTCTGTGCAATGAAGCTAAAGCGCTTCATTCAAACGACCATACGGCTTCAAAACTGGACAAGTAAGCAAACAGCAGGAAAAGGGCTAATAAAGCTAATAAAGCAGTTAGCAGCCACCTCCAGAAAGGACTGGTCACCTGTTGAACTCTTCCCACAATAGCCCCGAACGCGCCCCCGAACACGCAATAGAAAACTACTATAATACCCACGACAAGTGCGGCAGATTCTATATAAAAGCCCGTAGGAAGAAGGGCTATGGCAAGCACAAAGTTTAACATTACTATTAATCCCAGCACTGTCCATGCCCCGGGTAAGGCGTAAAGTATATGAAGTATGCTTGGAGGAAGTATGATGCTTGGAGGAAATCTGTATGTAGAAAATAAAACTATCGCCAAGCAGACAAAAAAGAGACCCACGGCACAGCCGATGAGGCCTCCCTTTTGCCACTTCTTGAGGTTTCTAAACCAGCCAGCTAAGCGCCGCATAGCCCACCTCTTATTATTTCACCAGCTTGACAAAGGGAGAAATCGTCCTGACCATAAAGAATGTAGAACATTTACCTCGTATTCTATCACAGCGGGTGTGGGTAGGACTTGTGTCCCTCATAGTTACGGCTCAGAATGACACCCCGCTCCGTCATTGCGAGTCCCGATCCATCGGGACGAAGCAATCTCGGGGATGGGCAAGAGATTGCCACGCTTCGCTCGCAATGACATTGGGAGAAAGGCCTAGAATGACAAATGAATGTTATCAATCAATCACCCAAAGCAAAATATGCTAGGATATAATCATGAAGGTTGCCATTATCGGGATACCTAAGAGCGGCAAAACGACCATCTTTAATGCCCTAACCAAGGGCAAGGCTGAAGTTGCCGCCTATTCCCCTACCCTGGCTCCCAATACCGGCGTGGCGAAGGTGCCCGATTCCCGACTATCAATGCTGGAAGGCATATTCCAGCCCAAAAAGACTGTTCCCGCAGAGGTGAGCTACACAGATATCGCCGGTTCACTCAAAGGCTTCGGCACGGAAGGAGTAGGGGGAGAATTCTTGAGCTATCTAACTACTGCTGATGCCTTGCTCCAGGTAGTCCGGGCTTTTGAAGATAACAATGTTCCTCATCCTGAAGGAAGCATAGAGCCGAAACGAGACATAGCTTCCTTAGATTTAGAACTCGCTATTTCCGATTTAGCTATTATGGAGAGAAGGCTTGACAAACTGGAGACAAGTTTAAAAGGAGCTAAAGCATCAGAGCGGGAGTCCTATTTAAAAGAGCAACTTTTGCTTCAGAAGGTTAAGGCGGAGTTAGAGAAAGATATACCAATAAGACTACAAGGCCTGGCTAAAGAAGACCTCAAAATGTTAGCCAACTATCAATTTCTTACCGCCAAACCCATGCTGGTAGTCCTCAATACAGGAGAGGAGCAAATATCACAGGCTTCACAACTGGAAGGTGAGATAAGTTCCCTTTACCCCCAGTTTGCCGTGGTTGCTCTCTGCGGCAAGCTAGAGATGGAGCTAGCTCAGCTCAGCGACGATGAAGCCAAGGAATTCCGTGAAGCTATGGGTCTGAGCAAACCGGCGCTTGACAGGGTTATCGACCTCTCCTATAGCCTTCTGGGACTGGTTTCTTTCTTCACCACAGTTTCCTCTGAGCTAAAGGCCTGGACTATCCCCGGCGGAACTCCGGCACCAAAAGCGGCAGGAAAGATTCACTCCGACATGGAAAGGGGATTTATCCGAGCTGAGGTTATCAGCTATAGTGATTTGGAAAGCTGCGGCAATCTAGCTGAGGCGCGAAAAAGAGGCCTGCTGAGGACAGAAGGCAAAAATTACATCATCCAGGATGGAGATGTAGTTACCTTTTTATTTAATGTGTAGGCACTCCAGATTCTTTCAGAGCAAGGAGGGAAGATGGAGATAACGATCAATCAAACAAAAGTATCTATGATCCAGGGAGATATCACCAGGCAAGCTACCGATGCCATCGTTAACGCTGCCAACTCCAGCTTAATGGGTGGCGGAGGCGTAGATGGGGCAATACATCGGGCCGGGGGACCAGCAATATTAGAGGAATGCAAGAAAATCGTTGCTCAACAGGGTAGATTACCCACTGGCAAAGCTGTAATCACAACGGGAGGGAATCTCAAAGCGCAGCACGTGATACATACTGTTGGTCCCATCTGGCATGGTGGCAGCAGAAACGAAGCTGAGCTTTTGGAGAGCGCTTATTACGAGTGCCTGAAATTAGCCACCGATAATAAATTGACCAGCATTTCCTTTCCTTCCATAAGCACAGGAGCCTATGGCTATCCCGTGGATGAAGCGGTAAAAATAGCAGTAAGCACCGTCGTTTCGTTTCTTAAGGAGCAAGCGACACCCCTTAAGGACGTCGTGTTCGTTCTCTTTGATGCTAGAACTTATGAAAGCTACCGCCGTGCACTGCAGGAGGTTGCAGGTGATTCTTGAGCCGATACTCAGATGAACAGCCCCATCCACCCCTCTCTGCTCTGAAATTCTTACTGGTATGAAGAGAAAGTTGACGACCTGAATAAATTAGCCGGCACGATCTTTGGCACTATCACCTTCAGCGATGAGGGCACGGTATGAATGGCGACCGGGGTACTGGTAAAAGGCTCACCGTCTATATGAACTGGCAATGACTGCGCTGACTCGATAACTATTTCACGGCATTGGTAGTACTCTATTCTCGGGTCCTCGAGATGTTTATGTGCGAGCACCTTCGCGGCTTGCTGCATAAAAGTGAAGAAACCGCCTCCCTTGAAAATGCACACATCCAACCTGGCGTCGTTCACGCAAGCCCTAGCCCCAATCGCTATCATGCCCCCATAAAGTTGGATATTGCTAACGGCGATTAATGGCGTGCTGACCTTTACGACCTTTCCGTCCAGATTCAGCCAAGCATCGGTGCCTGAGTATCGATAAGCTGACTCGATTGTCGGGAACACGTACGCCCAAGAACCTAATGCCCTTTTTTCTTTCAGCGGTATGCTTTGGGCGATGGCGGCATCAAACCCAATACCTGCCCACATCAAAAAGTGGCGACCGGAGAGCTTGCCCATATCGACGGCAACGGTGCGTCCCTCTACAAGCACTCGAGCAGCGTCCAACAGCACTTTCCGATAATAGTTGGCAGGTAATGGGCGTGCAATTCTTTCCTCCAGAGCAGCAACCAGCTTGACCGCTTGCGTACCTGGAAGCATGGGGTTTAGGGCCGGGATGCCCATCTGTAACGCCCACGAATTGGTCGTTCCTACAGGAAGTACCCCCAGCGCCACATCAGTGTTCACCAGTCCGTTTGCTACCTCGTTGACGGTACCGTCGCCACCAGCGGCAATAACTACTTTGGCACCTCTATTGGCAGCATAACGGGCTAGTTCGGTCGCTTCCAATGGCTTGCTAGTCTCTCGTAAAATAACAGACCACCCGCAGCGATTTAAAAAGGCAAGCACATTGTCAAGTTCGTGCCTGATCACCACCTGTCCACCAGAAGGATTGTATATCAGTTCAGCCTGCATCGGATTCTTGTTTCTGTCTTGATTTCCTCTGTCTATTGAATCCTATTCCTCGAACCATAAACTGTCAATTTCAAAATGACCTGGCCAGCGAGTCCTATGCTTCAGAAAAGTTGACCATGATTCGATTACAAGAGAACTCAAAGTGTTCAGCCTCGTCGCAATATAGCACTTCACCAGTGGCAGTCTTAAGTGTCGTCCGCTCTATGAGAGGGCTCAGGCTCACCAACTTCTGAATGCGAGCCGCCTTTCTCCCCCACTTTTCAGGATATTCTCCATAGAGTATAATATCAATAGAAGGGCAAGGAGAGAGCGATGATTATAAAGAAGCTATTAACACGAAAGGGATGGCGTGTAGTGTCACACTCTACGCTAGTAGCGGCTGGGATTGGCCTTCTTTATTTATTATCCAAAATGATCATAGGGGATATCCAGCAGGAGAATACGGTAAGCTGGTGGATTTTAGGGTTAGCGATCACTTCGTCACTTTGGTTAGTGGCACTGGGAAGTATGTTGGTAAAGGCCGAACTAACTGACTGGAGATGATATCATAGCTGGACCAATAACTCCTCTCGCCCTGGCAGCCCGCCCCGGTGTGGTGTCATTTACTCGCGCAGTTTATGAGCAAGTAGTATCACATCTACATACGACCCGGACTATTCCAGTACCGTGTGGCCGCAGAATGATATTATCGGGGTTGTTTGGTAGAGGAAAGGATAAAAATACGTGCCTAATGTAGCCATTGTAACTGATAGTGTGGCTGACCTGCCCCCTCAGGTAGTTAAGGAGTTCGGGATTACAGTGGTTCCGCTTGTTGTCCGCTTCGGCACGGACCTCTACCGCGATAGTCTCGACCTGAGTCCTGACCAGTTCTATGAAAAGCTAAGGACCAGCAAAGCCTTGCCTGCGACATCTGTGCCGCCACCAGCAGCTTTTGCCGATGCATATAATAAGCTTGCCGAAAAAACAAACGAGATAGTGGTTATCAGTTTAACTTCCAAGCTCAGTGCCACCTATCAGGCGGCGTTGCAAGCCACAGAGTCGATAAAGAAGCCATGTCATGTAGAGGTTCTGGACTCTCAATGGGCAGTTATGGCACAGGGTTTCATAACAATTGCTGCTGCTAAAGCAGCCCAAAGTGGGGCTAGTATTGATGAAGTACTGGATGTGGCCCGTCACACCATCCACCGGGTAGATATGTATGCTGCCTTTGATACACTTCAATACCTGGAACGCGGCGGACGCATTGGCAAAGCGCAAGCATTTCTTGGTTCGTTACTCAAGGTAAACCCGATCATCGGGCTTAGGGATGGTGAGGTGTATCCCTTAGGTCGAGAGCGTTCCCGAGCTAAAGCGATAGACCACCTATACAACCTTACTACAAGCTTTGGCAATGTCGAAGGGTTAGCTGTCGAATATGCCACTGACTTAGATGAGGCCAACAGGTTGATGCAGAGGCTTCACTCAAAGTATCCTCAAGTTCCTATTTACCTCTCGCGGACAAGCCCTGTTATCGGCACACACACAGGGCCTGGTCTTATTGTTGTTAGCGTGCTTGGAGACAGACAATCTGCCACCTAGCTGGGTGAGGACATGCTCCCAGGTATTCCAAGCATAATCATCGGATATCTTTTAGGCTCCATTCCTACAGCCTACATTGTGTCTCGCATGAGGAAAGGCGTAGATATTCGGAATGTCGGTTCAGGTAACATGGGTGCCGCTAATGTTATCCGCCAAATCGGTGCTCATGAAGGCGTTTTTGTCGGTCTCATTGATATTGCTAAGGGGGCGGGGGCTATACTCATTGCCCAGGCTCTAAACGTTTCGGAGCTCTGGGTCTTTGGGTCTGGTTTTGGTGCTCTGGTGGGGCATAATTTCCCTGTGTTCGCAGGTTTCAAGGGCGGCCGGGGTTCAGCCACCATTATAGGTATCTTTCTCGTGCTAGCCCCCAAGGCAATACTTGTTACGCTGGCAGTAGTAGCTATTCCGTTCTTTACTACCCGCAAATTTATGGCGGCTCTATTCATTGGATTTGGCCTGTTGCCTTTGTTTGTCTGGTTGTTTGAAGGCTCGCTACCACTGGTACGTTTTGTACTAGTTATCGACCTTTTCATGCTTGTTCGCAATCTGCCCGATATTAAACAGATCCTGGCTAAAGGTATAATGAAAGACATGATACACGATAGGCAGCAGAAGAAAGTAAAATGATGTCGTCAGTCGTGGGTTATCCGAGCTTTCATAGATAGTCCCGACTGAACAATCGTCCATAATGTATATTCAATCATTTCAAATTTGATTGTGCTCTCTCTGTGGTGGCACGGTTATCTGCGGGCTCGTGATAAACAGGTCTCCGATAACAGCTTTTTTGTAACCTCCAGGAGTTGAAGCCTATGAAATTGGTGATGCCTTTGGATAAGTTGACAGGGGCTAGACAACATAGGCGATAGATGCTACTTTATTTATAGTCTAAGACAGGAGGTAGGAGCATGACTTATAAAAAGTACGATATCCTAACGATGCTGGTATGGGTGGTTCTGGGTGCTGCGCTGATAGTCCTCGGCGTTTTTCTAAGGAGGCCTGACTTCGGGGAAGCAGTTTGGTGGGTGGTAATGGGGGTAGGAATAGCGCTGGCAGTCGTAGGAATTGTCAGCATCGCCTTTACTGCAAGACAAGCTATTGACCTGGATTGTCCTCATTGTGGGGGGAAAATAGTGCCACGGGTGAAATCAAGCACAAGCCAACTGTATCTTACAAAAGGAGGGGAGGAAGAGGTATTGGACAAAGGTTCATAGTAGGATAACTGAGCTACATTTATATATAGATATATATAGAATAAAATATCGTCAATCCAAGGCAATACTGGATAGAGTCATAGAATGGGATTGTTGGCTTACTAGTTTATAGGCAGATTTTCAAAGGATGGCAAACAAGACTTCCTCCCCAAGATAAGGTAAGACTTTAAAGGTGCCATACCTCGATGAGGCTTATACTAAGCGTGCCGAATCATTTAATTAGCTAACCCAACAGGAAACCATTGAATCATATAAGTTCTAACCATATAAGGTGCTAACTCCCTATTAGAGTCAACACGCTAGGTTCTCTTTTGCTCATTATAAGCCTGATACAGCTCGGCTAGACTTCAGGTCATTCAAACAGCCTAACTTACAGTGATGTGTAATTGTAATATGGTAAAATACGCACGAAGGGAGGTGCACTAACGCGATGACTGTTGTTGAGATGATAGCCAGAAACGCCCGAATGTATCCCAATGATATAGCCCTTATCGAGCTACGACCGAGTCAGAAACTGAGAAAGCAAATCACCTGGAAGGTTTTTGACAAGAGAGTAAGTAGAGTAGCTAATGCCATGATAGAGAGGGGGATTAAGAAGGGGGATAGAGTATTACATTGGATGATGAATTCCATTAACTGGCTTGAAGCCTATTTTGGCATTATGCGGACTGGGGCGTGGCCGGTGCCCCTCAATTTCAGGTTTGGCATAAAAGAACTCAAATACTGTGCTGATATAGTTGAAGCTAAAGTGATGGTTCTAGGCCAGGAATTTACCGAAAAGGTAGAGGGTGCCCGCTCTCAGCTATCGACAATAGAGCATTATATATTTGTTGGTCAGAACGTGCCTTCAGATATGGAGGATTTTGAAGATATAGTAAGCAAAGCTTCGCCCGAACCTCCAGAAGTTGGCATAGGCGGTGAAGACGAAGCTGTTCTCTTCTTTACCGCCGGGACGACCGGACCACCGAAAGCGATACTCCTTACTCATAAGAACCTCGAGTGGGCTGCTGTATGTCAAGTCTTCGAACATCAAATAAATCACAGCGATAATTTCCTGGAATGTGCCCCGTTGTATCATCTTGCCCAAGTGCACTGGCTGGGAAACCTGGTTGTAGGAGCTCGGGGAACGCTGTTAACCGAGGTTAATCCGCAAAATATGGTTGACGCCATATATAAGGAGAAGGTAACAAAAGTGTTCCTGTTGGTGCCATGGGCTCAGGATATCCTCGGGATGCTGGACCGGGGAGAACTGAGAAAGGAAGACTACGATAACCTAAGCTCTTGCCGTCGTCTTCATATGGGGGCGCAGCCGATACCACCAAGCATACCCAAGCGCTGGAAAGAGTATTTCCCTCATATGCTGTACGAGACGGATTTTGGCCTGAGTGAGTCCACCGGGCCTGGACCTGTTTGCCTGGGTTATGGAAATGAGCATAAGATTGGAGCAATTGGCAAACCAGGCTTGAACTGGGAAACACGGATCGTAAATGATAAAGATGAGGATGTGGCTCAAGGCGAGGTTGGCGAGCTGCTCCTCAGGGGCAACGGGGTGATGAAAGGGTATTATAAGAACCCGGAAAAAACAGCCGAAGCTCTTAAAGGGGGCTGGCTACATACCGGTGATATGGCGAGAATGGATAGCGACGGCTTTATTTATCTTGTAGATAGGAAGAAGGACATAATCATCAGTGGTGGGGAGAACATTTTCCCCGTTGAGATAGAAGCAGTGCTTCAAGGTCACCCCAAGATCCATGATGTTGCCGTAATTGGAGTTCCAGACGAGAGGTTAGGCGAAATAGTGGCAGCCATAATCGACACTAAGCCTTACATGATCCTGACTGAGGAGGAGACAAAGGAGTTTTATCAACCCCGTTTACCCAAGTACAAGTGGCCAAGGCGAATCATATTCGATAAGGTGCCACGAAATCCCGCTGGCAAGATCGAAAAACCAAAGTTGCGGCAGCAACATACTGGTAAGCAGGAAGCTTTTTGAATTGGGTATGATTTCCACCTTGGAGCAGCCGAATGGCTATTGAGACGGCAAGTTAATAGGCAGAGATAGGCTGTTTATCAGTGATGATTCTTTTACTTGCAGATAACTGCTGGCGGATATGTTTGGGGATGGCGAACATGGCTTGATGGGTTAGTCCATCGTAGGACTTTACCTTTTTTGATATTCTTGTCGAAATTCTAGCGTCAATTTCCTGGGGAGTCAGTTCTGAGGGGTCAAGACTTTGAGAAGCTGTGACAAAGCCCCATAAGCCCAGGAAGGAAGGTACATGGACCTGGTAGGGGCGGGCTACTGGAAAGACATTTCTTAAAGTATTAGCAATAGCGGTGAAATTATCTAAGTTCCTCCATTCAGCAGGTTCAGCCTGTACCGACATAATGCCATCAGGTCCCAGTTTTTGTTTAACTATTTGGTAGAATTCCTGGGTGTATAGCAAGCGTGCCGGCCCTTGCTCTAAGGGGTCAACCAGGTCAATGATGATGACATCGAATTTTTCGCTACTTTCATCCAGGTATTTTCTGGCGTCGGCAAAATGAAGCTCCGCCCGGGGGTCATCGAAGGCATTCTGGTGCCAGGAGGGCAACAGGCGGCGACAGAGGCTTACAACCTCTTCATCAATATCCACCATGACAGCCCTTTTTACCGTCTTATGCGCCATGACTTCCCTTAAGGTCGCACCCTCACCTCCCCCAGCAATGAATACTCTCTCCGGCTGGGGATGGGTAAGCATAGCTGGGTGTACCAGAGATTCGTGGTAAATAAACTCATCCGCCTCGCTGGATTGAATCTTGCCGTCGAGGACGAGACAGATACCGAAGCTACCTGTGTTGACAATATCGATGGACTGAAACTTGCTTCGTCCTGAATATATCCTCTCCTTAATGCTATGCAGCATAGTAAGGTCAGGACTTATATAGTCAGAGAACCATCTATGTTTATCTGGGTCGTTATCTTTCATTTTGCACACCCGACCTGGCTATCCTCTATAATCCCCCTGCGAAGCTCGATTAAGGAGTGATTCTGGGCCCCCAGCTTCTCTGTTATCAACCTGGCAGCCTTTCCCGGGTCTACATCATCCCCACAGGTGAAAACATCTACGGCAGCGTATCCGTATTCCGGCCAGGTATGAATGGCAATATGCGACTCAGCGATATTGACCACCCCACTCACTCCACAAGGGGAAAAATGATAAAAGGACTCGCCCACTACGGTAGCGCCACTGTGAATGGCAGCTTCATTAAGACAATTTTTGAGAAAATCTAAGTCATCCAGCACCTCCTCATTGCATATTTTTAGTTCTAGTAGCAGATGTCTTGCAAGCGCATTCAAATCACCTTCCCTCCTTTAGAATTTTAGATTTGCGATGGAACCTCTTTGGGCGACAGGGCAAATTTTATAAGATATCAACCGTTTTAGCAATGCTCCGAGAGTTTCTGCTAAAATAAACGAAGGCCGAAATTATGTCAGCAAGCGAACAACTGGTTACTGTGTGCACTGTCAGGTATATGGAGGCGCAAATAATCAAGGGACGGCTGGAGAGTGAAGGTATTCCAGTCCTCCTGAGCTATGAGAGCGCTGGTCTGATTTACGGGCTTACAGTCGATGGGTTAGGTGAGGTGAAAATAATGGTGCCCAAGCGTCTGGCAGAGGAAGCCAAGGAAATTCTGGGTATTAGTACGGAAAGCAAAAAATAAGTTTTGAGTTTTGCTTTGTAATTTTGAGTTTTGATGTTTAATTTTTGATTTTCCATGACCTCAAGATTAGAACGCATAACTGAACAGCGGCTGGATAGTCTGAGCAGAATTCGGGCTCGCGGAATAGACCCTTATCCCCATTCCTACCACCCCAGCCACACTATTCGAGAGGCGATAGTTCTTTTTGAGCAGCAAGGCGAGAACTCTCGGGACATATCACTGGCTGGCCGCATTATGTCCAAGCGTTCTATTGGTAAGATGTCCTTCCTTGATATTCGCGATAGCTCGGGGAAGATACAGCTTTCTTTGCGCTACGATCTTCTGGGCCGGGAGAGGTACGAACTTCTCCAAGATATTGATATCGGCGACATTATCGGGGCAGAGGGGAAGCTTTTCCGGACAAAAGCCGGGGAGCTCACTCTGGAGGTATCTGATTTCGCCATGCTCTGTAAATCCCTTCGCCCGCTGCCAGAGAAGTGGCATGGGCTGGCTGACGTAGAAAAACGCTATCGGCAGAGATATCTCGACCTCATTTCCAACGAAGAAAGCAAAAACATTTTTACCTTGCGCAGCAAGATTATCACTGCCATAAGAAGTTTTCTCGATAAGAAGGGGTTTATGGAGGTAGAAACTCCTGTGCTTCAGTCCCATGCCGGCGGAGCGCTGGCACGCCCCTTTGTCACCCATCATCATGCCCTTGATGAAGACCTCTATCTACGAATTGCCCTGGAACTTCACCTCAAGAGATTGGTGGTAGGCGGCTTTGACAAAGTTTACGAGATGGGGCGTGCCTTTCGCAATGAAGGCATTTCTATCAAGCATAATCCAGAGTTTACTTTACTTGAGTGCTATCAAGCTTACAGCGACTACAATGACGTGATGATATTGGTCGAGGAAATGCTTGCTTATATAGCTAAGGAGGTTCTGGGTGATACCAAGCTGGCTTGTAACGGCAAAACCATTGACCTTGGCCTCCCCTGGCAAAGGCTTTACCTGCGTGAGGCAATAAAAAATTACTGTGGCATTGATTTTGCAGATTATCCGGATGCTACTTCACTGGGATCACGGATGGTAGAAATGGGGATGGAAATCGACCCCAGTAAAGGGCGGGGTAGATTGGTAGATGAATTACTTTCCACTTTTGTTGAACCAAAGCTTATTCAGCCAACTTTCCTTCTGGATTACCCTTTGGAAATGTCACCATTGGCCAAGAGAAAGCGGGGTGATGACCGGTTGGTAGAGAGATTTGAGGGATTTGTTGGTGGTAGGGAGATTGCCAACGCCTTCACCGAGCTTAATGACCCCGTAGAGCAAAGGGAAAGGTTTCAGGAGCAGCTAAGGGAACAAGCTACCGATGAGGAAGTGGAAATCGCCGATGAAGATTTTCTTCAAGCTCTGGAGTACGGAATGCCCCCTACCGGTGGTCTGGGTATGGGCATTGACCGCCTGGTGATGTTGTTTGCAAATCAGCAATCTATTCGAGAAGTAATACTTTTCCCTCAGCTGAAGACAAAAGAATAAAGATACAAAATGCAACAAACCCCAAGCACGAAATTCGAAATCCTAAACAATACGGAAACTTAAAAATCAAAGGTAAAAAATCAAAATGACAACTCAAAATGTAAAACTTTTTAACTTTTACTCTGTCATTTTGCACTTTTATTTTTGCATTTTGCATTATGGAAGGATTTAGAGCTTACAGATGCTAGATATTAAACTCATTCGTGAAAATCCCGAGCTTGTTCGCCAGGCTCTGGAGAAAAGAGGCGATAGCTTTGCTCTCGATAGTATCCTCCAGACTGATGGCCGTTATCGCAGCTTGCTTCGTCAGACCGAGGAACTCCGTGCCAAACATAACGAGACAAGCAAACAACTGGGCCAAAGCCAGGAAAAACCACCCCAACTTATCGCCCAGATGCGCCAATTAGGAGAGCAGATATCTTCCCTGCAGCAGCAGACCAGAGAAGCTAAGGCCGGCCTTTATTCCTTGCTACTGGAGTTACCCAATATCCCCCACCCCAGCGTGCCCTTGGGGAGAGGCGAGGGTGATAATGTGGTGGTGCGTACCTGGGGCAAGCCAACGAAATTTGCCTTCGAGCCGTTGCCTCACTGGGAGCTGGGAGAAAAGCTGGGCATTATAGATTTCCAGCAGGGAGTGAAGCTCTCAGGGACCAGGTTTTACGTTCTCAAAGGATTAGGGGCACATCTGCAACGAGCACTTATCTCATTCATGCTCGATGTCCATGTGCGCGAGAATGGCTACAAAGAAATCTATCCTCCTTTTATGGTGAAGCGAGAGTGTATGATCGGCTCGGGAAATTTACCCAAGTTCGGTGATAACTTGTATCACGACGAAGAAGACGACTTCTGGTTTATACCCACGGCGGAGGTACCGTTAACCAACCTGCACCGTGATGAAATATTGAGTGCCGATAATTTGCCTCTTCGTTATGTTGCCTATACTCCTTGCTTCCGTCGGGAGAAGATGGCTGCTGGTACGGATACCAGGGGCATAAAGCGGGGGCACCAGTTTGATAAGGTGGAACTCTACAAGGTTACCGACCCTGACAGTTCTGACGAAGAGTTGGAGAAACTGGTAGCCGATGCTGAGGACATATGCCGGAAACTGAGCATAGCTCACCGCGTGGTGCAATTGTGTACGGGAGACCTGGGCTTTGCCGCCTGCAAAACATATGATATTGAAATGTGGGCCCCTGGCTGCGCTGAGTGGCTCGAGGTCAGTTCATGCAGCAATTGCAGTGATTTTCAGGCGAGGCGAACCAATATCCGCTATCGCCCTGAGCCTGGCGCCAAACCACAGCTTGTTCACACGCTCAATGGCTCAGGACTGGCTCTACCACGAGTCCTTATCGCTGTGCTGGAAAACTATCAACAAGCCGACGGCACAGTATTAATTCCTGAAGTACTAGAGCCTTACCTGAAAGTAGCATAAGCGCCGCAAACTATAAGTCCTAAGTGCATAAGGTGAAGCTATCCTCAAACTTCACTGAGCTAGCGGCTGATATAATTACGATGTATTATGTGGCTGATGAATAGCTCGGTAAGTTGACTTTAAGAACTAATAATTCTGCATTGACTGGTAAGAAAAGTTAAGTTAGGTATATTGACAATCGCTTAGGTAATGTTACAATAGTACTAATCCTCACAAGAAGATAAGGTCACCAGTCAAGTGTGTGCATCAGAGAGTTGTGATAGTCCCCGTCATCTTAAGTCCAGCATATTTAGGCATGTGAGCTGGGCTCTTTTTTTTCGGCTGCAAAACAACCCTGCCTTTGGAAATCTGAAACCATTGCAATGAATAGCCAAGGCGACCCTTTTTCTCGTGAAGGGAGGTGAAGCTAGTCCTGATCACAGCGCCTGAGCGATGCAAAGGGGCATAAAGAGCGAGGGTAAATATGAAAGAGCGAACAAGGGAGGTACAGCAATGAAAAAAGGCAAATTAATAGGCAAAATCCTTGGGATTGCACTTGCTGCCGTAATGATTGGGATAACATTTGGCATATTAGGTATTGCATTTACCCCAAATACAGTGGAGGCTAGCTCAAACACCTTATATGCTGTTAGCGACGGATATGCTTGGTCAGGAGGTACCTCGAATCCGAGCAGAGGTTACAGCGCGGGCGATTATCTTCGAGTTGGGTTCTCTACAGGATCCGGAAATTATAGAACACTACTGAAATTTGATGTGTCTTCAATCCCGGCTGGAGCTACCATAGCAAGTGCTGATCTCAATCTCTATTATTATGCCGCCGCTGGAATAGATGGGGACCCATTAGACATCTCGGTTTACCGGACCACTGTGGACTGGACTGAAGGTTCTTTGACTTGGTCCAAAGCTCAGAATTATGCCTCGCCCCCCTATGATACGGTTACTATCATCAAGGGCAGTGGCGCCGGCTATAAGGCATGGGACATCACATCCCTGGTTCAGAATTGGGTCGATGGAACGTATAACAACTATGGAGTGTTGCTGCGAGCCCCAACCCAGAGTGGATCCAGTATTTACCGCACCTTCCGCAGTAAGGAGTATGGGTCCTATGCCCCAGAGCTGGAGGTAACATATATCGCACCGCCTGCTATCAAACTTGATTTGCCTCGTATATCAGATACTTCTGGCACACCGAATACATCTAACCCTGGAACGACCAAGACACAATTTCTTCCTGGTGAGACCGTGCGCGTAACTTTACGGGCGGACAACTCAGGCGATACCGCAGATGTGAAGGTCACCCTCAATATCCGCAACCCCGATAATTCAACCCTGCTGTATGATAGCCATGACCCAGCTACAACTGATAGCGGAAGCCTCGAAGACAACTCCACCGGCAGCCCTCTGACGAGTAGTGAGGGCTACGACTACTACAGCTTTGACAAGATCATACCATTAGATGCTGACCCAGGATGGTACGATATAATCGGTGCTATCCGTAATCAGGCATGGACAAAGCTCTGGGATACCACCGCACCGGACCGTGCTGACGACGACTGGGATAATGCGTGGCTACCTGACGAATTTAAGGTAGTCACTGGACCGGATGGTATTACCAAGTATTATGCTTTGTTGATTGGATCTGGAGCATGGTACGATGAACGACGAAGTATTCAGGAATGGATAATGGAGAATGATGTGAACCGAGTTCAAGATACTCTGCTATCCCACGGCGCCAATTGGCATTCGAACCGTATTGAAACCTTGATTAACAAAGATGTGAGCCAGGCTGCCATCGACAGTCAGATCCACTATATTGGGCTGCAGATGGACGCGGATGATGTGTTTCTGTTGTACTACTCGGGACATGGTGGTTCCACCGGTCTGTCCCTTTTTTCTGGTGATACTTATCGGCCTGTAGAGTTAAGAGATGCATTAGATGCCCATATTCCTCAAGGTGCCAAGTCTATTATCATGCTAGACGCATGTCATTCTGGACATTTCGTAGATGAATTTGATGGTTTCGATAGAGCAAATACGGCCATCATTTCCGCTACTAAAGCATATGAAAATACCCCAACAATGACTTGGATAGTCTTGCATCCCTGGACTCACTCACTTTTTACCCATCATTTCACCTCTGGGATTGATGGTGGAGCCGATAACGATGGGAATAGAGAGGTATCATTTGATGAGATATACAACTACATCTACTGGAGAGTGGTCGTGGGAAGCGCTACTCCTCTCCACCCACTGGGGGGTGCCCATCCACAGGAGTACTCCGCTCCAAATATGGGCAATACCGCGATAACCAAGGAGTTCACGCCGAGCGAAACCATTCCAACTATTAGTCTGAATGGTCCGGCAGATGACATCACGGTGCCTGCAGGTGAGATCGTACATATCTACTGGGGTGATAGTGACGATGACGACAATGCAACGATCTCTCTTGCGAGAGACACAGATGATGTGGAACAACCATGGGCCACGGGGGGGCAAACATGGCTCGCTGGTAATGCGCTTACAATTCCTGAGGATCTGGATGATGCAGGAGATCATTACGAATGGAATACGACTGGTGTTCCTTCTGGAACCTATGTAATCTGGGGAATGATTTATGATGGTACACACATCGAACGATATTCTAGAGCTCCCGGTCTGGTGATAATTGAGGCAACCTCTCCTCCTCTAAGCCTCGAGTGCATGAGCAGTCCAAACCCGACCGAGGTAGGTCAGACAATTAACTGCATGGCTGGGGCTAGTGGAGGAGTTCCGCCTTACTCCTGGTTATGGACAATAGATGGGACATTGGTATCGACAGACCAGAATACAAACTACACTTTTTCTGCTGCTGGAAGTTACACTGTATGCGTCACTGTGACTGACTCTTCGGGCAATTGGGAACAGTGCTGCAAGAACGTCATGGTATTAGATTCTCCCCTAAGCTTAGTGCTTTTGCCCGCTACAGACACCAATCCTGTAGGTACAACCCATTACCTCACGGCTACGCTCTACGACCAATTTGTTGATCCGATGCCAGGTGTGAATCTGGCCTGGAGCATAAGCGGTGTGGGTTCCTTCTTGGACACTCCAGATAGCCAAACCGATGCTAATGGCGCGGCACAGGCTACAATAACCTCCAGCGTCGCTGGAATAAGCACTGTGAGATGCGAAGTAGCAGGTAACATTTTGGTATTCGATACCGCCACCAAGATATGGGCCCCTAAAATCTGGTGTGTTGACGATGACCTTGCCGATTACCCCACTGCCGATTTTACTAGCATCCAGCAAGCGGTTGATGCTGCCAATTCTGGAGATACCGTTATTGTTTATCCTGGCACCTACACCGAGAATGTGGACGTTAACAAAGATCACGTGACCATCAGATCGGAGAACGGGGCTGAGGTAACTATTGTTCAGGCAGCAAATCCAGATGACCATGTATTTGAGGTGACGGCGGATTATGTGAATATAAACGGATTTCGAGTGGAGGGAACAGATGCATGGTGGAAGGCTGGAATTCACCTAGCCCATGTAGAACAGTGCAGCATCACGGACAACATTGCCAGGAACAATGACCAAGGTATTCTATTAGAGGATTATTCAAGACATAACACGATTGAGAACAACGACATTGAATTGAATCACAAATATGGCCTTCTCTTATGGGCATCGTCAAACAATGCCATCGTGCAAAATACCATATCTGATAACCAAAATGCAGGGATCGAGTTGGGGAGTTCATCGAATCATAACAATATCAGGGACAACATTTTCATGAATGATGGCATTGTTGTGTTGGATTCTTTTCAAAACAGCCTAGAAGACAATACGGTGAATGGCAAACCCCTTATCTACCTTGAAGGTGTATCAGGACACACCATCAAGGATCTCGCTGCTGGCCAAATCATACTCGTGGACTGTGAGGACGTGAGTGTGGAAAATATGACTATCTCGAATACGTACATATGCATACAACTGTTGTATTCGAGCGATTGCAGCCTATTGGGCAACACCCTGTCAGAGAGCGACAAGGGTATCTACCTCCGCTATTCCGGCAACAACCGCATTACCGACAACCGAGTGTTGACAAACTGTGACGGTATTCAATTGATTGGCTCCGCAAGCAATGACATCAGAAAGAATGCTCTGACAGGCAACCAAATTGGGCTTCTCCTTGCTTGGTCATCCGACAACAACTGCATCACGGAAAACTATCTGTCAAACGAGACACAATTCTTTCTGAATCAATCGAGCAACAACGAAATATACCTCAACAACAACATCGTCGGTTGGCAGTTGGTCGTATCTTTGGGAGATTCAACCAACCTCTGGAACTCTCCAGAAGAAATAACCTACACTTATAATGGCAATACCTACACAAGCTACCTCGGCAACTACTGGAACGATTATACTGGAAGCGATGCCAATGGAGATGGAATTGGCGAAACCCCTTACGTAATAGACTCAGACGCAGACAATTATCCACTGATGGAGCTTACTGAGAACTATAAGCGCTCATACGCTATCATTGTCTCAGCCCGCGAAGAGCATAGTGGCAAGAAGCTCCTTTTTGATAACGCTGCAGATGTTGCATATATAGTGTTACGTGGTGCGGGATATTCAGACGAACAAATACATTATCTCAATACAGCCTCAGATGGTACAAAAGCTGTTAGAGACATTGATGAGGATGGTACAAATGATGTCGACGATCTGGCGACTTGCAGCAATTTCAAAGATACTCTCAATCAAGTCATAACTGGCATAGGTGATGATCAAATTATTATATACCTTTACGGTCATGGAGCAGAAGTAAATGATGTCTATTATTTTATCTTTGATGCTACAAATGATGATTATATAGATGATGTGGATTTCTACAATGCTCTGAAACCAATCAGCAATAAAATGGTTATCATCGTGAATTCATGTCACTCAGGTGGATTCATTACTAACGGACAACATAGTCTGTCCGAACCAAATAGAATAATAATTACATCTACCCCCGATTATCTAAATTCTTTTAATTTGGACAACTGGTCATTTAGCAATGAACTTATGTTGAGATTATTTCTTGGTGACAACGTCAAAGACTCGTTTATTTTTGCAGCTTCGTCCAGTATTCTAGATATTATACCGAAGTGGTTAGATGATAACGGTGACAAGAACCCGAGTAATAGATTTGAGTTGCTGATCCCTGGAAATGATGGTGAACTAGCAGCAAATACTTACATTGGACCCTCTCTTGGCTTCTCAATAGATCCCTGGTTTTATGTAAAAAAACTAAGTCCAGGAGAATTGCGCGTTTATGATTTGGATAATAATCTAAGTGGAGTATTTGATGGACAAATATTCGAGGAGATACCAAGATCTCATTATGATCAAGAAACCGATAGTGTTGTTATACTTCCTTCTAATTCAGTGGTATATGTAGATTATATAGAAGTGCTAGGCACCACGAACAACCAGTATGGGATTGAAGCTTGCCGATTCGATGGTACCACTTTACAAAAATTCTATGCTGAAGGCATAATTATGTTGCCAACTTCTGTTCATCGTTTTTTCATTGACTGGGATGCACTTTCTCAAGGTGAACAAGGAGTTACAGTCCAGATAGATTCAGACGGTGACGGCATCTTTGAACGTACTATCACTTCCGACAGTGATCTTACCGGTGATGAGTTTGTGCTGCAGACGGCGACAGTCATAGACTTCGATCCTAACGTACTCAACCTCAGGTCCCGACGAAGAGTTGTGACAGTCTATATTGAGCTTCCAGAAGGCTATGATGTAGAGCAGATAGATGTGTCCTCTATCAGACTGAACGAGAGTATTCCGAGGCTGATCTGGCCTACAGCAATCGGTGACCATAACAACGATGGCATCCCCGACCTAATGGTCAAGTTTGATTGGAGGGAAGTCCAAAAATTGGTAGAGGTCGGCGAATCAATCAAGATAACCGTGACCGGAGAGGTTGAAGGAGTAGAGTTTGAAGGTATTGATACTATCCGGGTGATAAATTCGTAATCTGTGCCGCATATTTGCCTATCTTGTTACGTACGGTGTAACAAGATAACGATTTGTTCAATCATCCGATAAAGCCTCAAGCTATCCTCAAGCTTCGCTGACTTTATATACTGCAGTGTATCCATTCCCCTAATGGTAAAGGTAGTGTTAGTAATTTGAGAATAGCTAGCAATTAAAATGGGAGACTTGCTCGATGGCGTTTTCGATGAGCTCGATGCGCCTGGGCTTGCCTTTGTCATCGAGTTCTATGGCTACTACGTCTATACGCCATAGAGGGGGGAGGTCCTGGTGAGTACTGGTATAGGTCAGGGCTAAGGTGACGAGCTTTTTCTTTTTGGCAGCTGTTATCGATTCCTCAGGAGTTCCGAAGTCCAGATTGCTCTTGGTGCGGACCTCGACAAAGACCAGCCAGTCCTTCTTCTGAGCAACGATATCAATCTCTCCATGACGGCAACGAAAACCCGTCTCGCGAATTCGGTAGCCCCGCTTTTTGAGGAATTTCCGGGCTACCTTCTCCCCCAGCTTACCAACTTCTTGACGATCCATCACCCTCACCTTAATCCTCTCCCGTCAAGGGAGAGGAAATTCGGTTTGCACAACATCTTTTCCTTTCAAAGAAGGGGTATTTTGGCTTGCGATGAGATTCCTGACAGGGGCAAAGTATAGACGGTGGATCGGCGAAGGGCCGAGCTTTCGCAGACAGGATATGTGTTTTCGTGTTCCATAGCCTTTATGCTGAGCAAATCCATAGCCAGGATACATTATGTCAAGTTCTTCCATAATGCGATCTCTGGTGACCTTGGCTATGATAGAGGCACAAGCAATGGAAAGACACGATTCGTCACCTCTGGTTATCCCCCTTTGGGGGATGGGACATTGAGACAAGCTCAGCCTGTCAATGAGAAGGAAGTTCGGTTGTTTGGACAGCTTTTCCACCGCCTGCATCATAGCCAGCCTGGTTGCCTTGAGGATGTTAATGGAATCAATCACCTGAGGAGGAATGATGCCAATACCCACGGCTATAGCCTCCTCATTAATCAGGTCAAAGAGGGATTCACGCTTTCTGGAGTTCAATTCCTTGCTATCCCGAACCAGCCCAAACCAGGGCAGATTGGCTGGGTGGGGCAGGATAACGGCGCCGGCCACTACCGGGCCAGCCAGAGCCCCCCGCCCGACTTCATCTATGCCAGCGATAAGCTTATAGCCCTGCGATTTAAGCTTATCTTCCTCATCAAGGTTTGGTGGCTGCGACATATCTCTGCCAAAATTAAAAGTTAAAAGTCAAAATGACAACTCAAAACGCAAAAATGTAGTGCGAGGCTTTAGCCTCGTGCCAGAACAAGACCGCACGACCTTAAAAGGTCGCACTACAATCGTGTTTGGAATTTTGCCAACGGGATTGTCACGTACCTTCCAGGTGCTCGCATCTGTCATTTTGCATTTGCTATATAATCCCACCCCCCAGTACCTCACTAGCATTATAGAACACAATGGCCTGCCCCGGGGTTACCGCCTTTTGTGGCTGAGCGAAATGAACATCCACGGAGTCATTACTGAAAAAGAGGACAGCTTCTGCTTCTTTTGCTTTATAGCGTATCCTGGCTTTGGCTGTAATTGGCTCCCCCGGTGCCTTGCCTGATATCCAGTTCAGTTCTCGGGCAGCGAGCTTCTGGCTGTAGAGCTCCTTCTCATGACCCAGCACAATTCTATTGCGTTCAGGCTCTATTCTTATGACGTAGAGTGGCTTGCCAGAGGCTAACCCCAGGCCATGCCTCTGCCCGATAGTATAAAAAACTATTCCCCGGTGCTGATCTAATTTCCTTCCCCTAGTATCTACAACATCGCCAGGCGTGCCGGAAAATCTCTGGCTGAGAAAGGTGCCATAGTTCTTCTGGGAGATAAAACAGATGTCCTGGCTGGGCCTGGCTGCCGTGGGTAATCCCGCCTGCTTTGCCATCTGCTTAACCTCGTCTTTGCTATGCCCGCCTAAAGGAAACAGGACATGTCCGAGTTTTTCCTGAGTGAGAGTATAAAGAAAATAAGATTGGTCTCTACCGATGTCTGCTGCTTTAAGCAAGCGATAGCCATCGCTGGAATGCTCTACCCTGGCATAATGACCTGTAGCCAGATAGTCAGCGCCCAGGGAGAGTGCTTTATCGAGGAGGAAGCCAAACTTTATGTGCTGGTTGCAGGCAATGCAGGGATTGGGAGTCTGTCCTTGCTGGTATTCCCGGCAGAAATAGTCAACCACACAGGACTCAAATTCCTTTTGCAGGTCAAGCTGATGGTAGGGAATACCTAAAATGCGGCAGATATTCCCCGCCCGATTTGCCTGGTATTCGGAGTGCTGAGAATCCCAGAGGCGCATATGTATGCCCATTACCTCATAGTAGGCTTCTTTGAGTAACAAAGCAGCGGCGGAGGAATCCACCCCTCCACTCAATGCCACAGCGACCTTACCTTTAGGCATAAACCCTATAAGCGAAGTAATCGCGTTTCTTCTACACCCTCACCTTAATCCTCTCCCATCAAGGGAGAGGGAAATTGGCTTCTCATGATATGTTCTCCCGTCAAGGGAGAGGAAATTCGGTTCACAATGATAAGTCAGGCAATAGCTTGCTCACTCTGTCCCAGATAATCTCGGCAATCTTCACTTTAGGTAGAGAGGCATCTATCACCAACCAGCGGTCGGGCTCGGCAGCGGCCATCTTGAGGTAACCTTCTCTCACCCGCTGGTGGAATGATAAATCCTCCAGCTCGAAGCGGTCTTCTAAGCTTCGCTTTCGTACCAGTCCCTGCTCAGGTGGAATATCCAAGAGGATTATGAGGTCTGGATTGAGATTCCCTGTTGCCATATTGTTGACCATCTGTATGGCAGTAAAATCGAGCCCCCGCCCATAGCCCTGATAGACCAGGGTAGAGTAAGTGAAGCGGTCGCAGATGACTACTTTACCTTCTTCCAAAGCAGGACGAATTACCTCAGCTACCAATTGGGCACGGGAAGCGGCCACGAGAAAAAGCTCAGCCTGGGGCGAAATAAAGGAGCCCCGTTTCTTCTTAAGCGCTTTCCTCAATTCGTTACCCAGAACCGTGCCTCCAGGCTCATGGGTTAAAACCACGGGAATACTTTGCTGCTCGAGCTTCTTCAACAAGAGCCTGGATTGGGTACTTTTACCGCAGCCTTCGCCACCCTCAAAGGTGATGAATAATCCCAAGGATTACCTCGATTTCCTTTTACCGCCGGGTTCCAGGTTTCGTTTACCAGAATTGAAACCACGGTGTTCGGCTAAGAGATGCTGTAGATGATGGACATAGGTAGATTGGGTATCGTGGGGATAGAGAGCGTCCAGGCATTGCTTCATTTGAGCGGCATTGTTGCTCTTAAGGACATAAATTGGTATCCCCAGTGCTTCGGCATCCCGTATCTTCTGTGGCTTGCGGCGATAATAACTACGTGTCGTGAGGAAAATGTCAGCTTGCTTAAGGTCAGCGACGATTTTCACCTCTTTCCGCCCCTCCTTGGCAATTTGTTCCAATCGAGACCGATTAGCACCAAAGAGGTAGAATCGCAGCGTTTTTTCCGGCTGCTTCTCTTCCTTGCTTTCCCACATAATAGGAGAGGTTATCGCCTCCTTTTTCACCTCACCATCTTCATCCATCCAGCGCACTTCGGCTTTGGGGGGTTGCCCGTGCAAGAGAGCATCAACGGCTTCAGTCACTTCAGGATGTACGGTTACCCTGTAATAATCGACAATTTCCACCACCATATCAAAAGTAGGCGGAGCCTTACGCTCCAAGATAGATTTTTGCGTGTGCCGTCGCCTAGCCTCTTCATCCCCCAAGGTAACCGTCTGGATGCCGCCGATAAGGTCAGACAAAGTAGGATTCATTATCAGGTTTTCCAGAGTGTTTCCATGGGCCGTACCTACCAACTGCACTCCCCGTTCAGCGATGGTACGAGCCGCCTGGGCTTCCAGTTCCGTGCCTATTTCATCAATAATGATGACCTCAGGCATGTGATTTTCCACTGCTTCAATCATTACCGCATGTTGTTCAGCGGGAGCAGCTACTTGCATACGCCGGGCATGCCCAATAGCAGGATGAGGAATGTCCCCATCCCCGGCAACTTCATTGGAGGTGTCAATTACGATAACGCGTTTTTTGAAGTCATCAGCCAGCACTCGAGCTACCTCCCTCAACATAGTGGTTTTGCCTATACCGGGCCGCCCCAGAAGCAGAACGTTGTTGCCTGATTCGATAAGATCCTGAATCATCTTTACGGTGCCGAACACGGCTCTGCCGACACGGCAGGTCAAGCCGATTATGTAGCCATTTCTATTGCGTATGGCTGAGATGCGGTGAAGGGTGTGGTTGATGCCGGCGCGGTTATCCCCGGTGAACTCGCCAATCCTTGATACTACATAATCAATATCAGACTGGTTTATATCTTTAGAATTGAGGACTAATTCTCTATGGGGAAAGCGGGCTTCGGGGAGACGTCCTAAATCTAAGATTACCTCCAACAGCTCACTATGATCAGGCTGCTGGTAGAGCGGCTCACGGATATGGAGTGGCAGGATATCAAGCAGTGCGTCTAAATCGTCAGTAACTACCCTTCGCATTCTGTGAAATACCTGTCTTCACCTCACCAACCCCTGGGGGCCAATAATTCCTGCTGGGGTATAGCTTTTATGTCCAGACCTGGCATAGCGGCTCCCAAACCTTTAGACACCTCGGCGACGATAGCAGGGTCCTGGTAGTGGGTGGTAGCTTTAACGATGGCCTGTGCTCTGGTTGCGGGGTCGCTGGACTTAAAAATCCCCGAGCCCACAAACACTCCCTCGGCCCCTAGCTGCATCATCAAAGCAGCATCGGTGGGTGTCGCCACTCCACCAGCGGCGAAGTTCACAACAGGTAACTTCCCTGTTTTATGCACCTCCATTACTAATTCCAGAGGAGCACCAATAGCTTTCGCCTCAGCTACTAATTCTTCCTCAGGTAGAACCTGAAGCCTGCGAATTCCATCCTGGACTGCCCGCATGTGTCTTACAGCTTCAACGATGTTGCCTGTCCCAGCCTCACCCTTGGTGCGAATCATCGCTGCCCCTTCAGAAATACGCCGTAATGCTTCGCCCAAGTCCCGGCAGCCGCAGACAAAAGGAACCTTAAAATCATGTTTCCAGACATGATGACTTTCGTCGGCGGGAGTGAGCACTTCGGACTCGTCGACAAAATCAACACCCAGTGCTTCCAGCACCTGAGCCTCAGCAAAATGACCGATGCGGCATTTAGCCATTACAGGGATGCTGACCGATGCCTTTATGGCTGTAATTACAGCAGGGTCGGCCATGCGAGCCACTCCGCCGTCGGCGCGGATATCTGCCGGCACCCGTTCCAATGCCATGACAGCGCAAGCACCGGCTTCCTCGGCAATTTTAGCCTGCTCCGGGGTGACCACGTCCATAATCACCCCACCCTTCAGCGTCTGGGCCAATCCTGTCTTAACTTTCCAGGTACCCTTTTCCATCAATTTTCATTATAACGCCATGCCAGTCAAATCACAAATATCAAATGAAAGTATCTAGTAATGTTATTCTTGAAGGCTAAATGAATTTGGGCGACTAAGAATCTTCAGACGCCGTCCTGAGCTATACGAAGGATTCTTTGCCGGGTTTACCCTAAAATGTAGGGGCGAAGGTAAAGAATGAAAGTTCAGTTCAGCGTCCTTTGATCTAAGCAGCTCTCCTTCTACGCACGAAGAAAATCACCAGTCCTACCGCCACCACCCCTACTATTATCCAGGGCCACCACGGCATCCGGGTAGTTGTAACTTCTGCAGATTCCCACATGTTTGTCTCTGTTGCACTAGCGGTGGCTGTAAAGCCGGGAGAGGTTGAGGATACCTCCACCATTACCCCAGTCAATTTATCCCAGCAGTAAGTAACCTGGGTTTCATTCTGCGTAAAGTTGGCACAGACTACCGTTCTGTTTCCTCCCGCATAAGTTTTTGTAGCTTCGCTTTCTATTGTTACATTGCCATACCCAGCTATGTAAACGGAGTCTCCCGTTGTCAGGTTGGCGGAAATAACAATTCCTGCGAGCATAGGGGCTTCGATGCCGGACACAACATTTACAGTCGCGTTGTCGCTTTGTTCGGTTCCGTCAGATATACGCTGCGTAAACCGCACATTAGCAATTGTGCCGTTAATGCTTAGAAACTCAAACTTCAACCATTCTGGATACGACTGACCAGCAGGCCAACCAGTAAACGTATACTGAAGCTTTATCCAATCGCCAGCCTTAATGCCCACATCTCCAGCCTCAACACCCATAAAGTTAGCCGTTAAGGAGTAGTTGCCGTTCATGGTGACATTGGTCGCGGCAGCGTTGACATCAGCAATGGTACCCACATCCCCGGTCCAGTTGACAAACCTATAGCCAGCATCTGGGGTCGCCTCCAGGTCGACTACAGTTCCTGCGGTATAGTTAAATGTGGCTTCTCCAGGCGTGGTGACCGAGCCACCCTCCGTGCTGTTGATGGAGAGGTCGTACTGAACCGATGATGTCTCTTCAAAATCGGCTGTGATGGAATAGTCACCGTTTATGGTGATGGTGGTTGTAGCGGCATTGACATCAGCAATGGTACTCACATCACCAGTCCACTCGATAAACCAGTAGTCAGCATTTGGGGTCGCCACCAAGTCCACTACCGTTCCTGCGGTATAGTTAAACGTGCCTTCTCCAGGCGTGGTAACCGAACCACCCTCCGTGCTCGTGATGGAGAGGTCGTACTGAACTGACGGCATCTCCTCAAAGTCGGCTGTGATGGAATAATCATCGTTCATGGTGATGGTGGTGGTGACAGCATTAACATCGTCAATGGTGTCAACATCGCCGGTCCAGTTATCAAATTCGTAGCCAGTATCTGGGGTCGCCACCAGTTCGACCACGGTTCCCTTTTCATAGGTAAAAGTACCCTCGCCGGGGTCGGCTATTGAACCTCCAGAGGTGCTGGTAGTAGTTAGGTCACAGGGTGCTACTATTTTGGTGGCAAAGGCGTCCCATGTATCAGGGTACGAAACACCGCCCGTGTATTCCATGAAGGCGCTGTCAGTAGTAGGGAAGTCGTTGGATTGAGTCCATCCCGAGACGTAAGCGTGGTCGTCTGGGTCCAGGGCTATGCCAGTTCCAATATCCCAGCTTGTGCCGCCGAGGTAGGAAGAGTACACGAGGGCATCTCCAGCCGGCGACAGCTTGGTAGCAAAGGCATCACCATTCCCGGCATACGTTGGCTGGAAGGCATCGGAGGTGACGGGCAAGGTGCCTGTGCTGGACCACGTCTCTCCGGCAAAGTAAGCGTGATTATCTGGATCCACGGCTATGCCTTCGGCAAGGTCAGGGCCATCGCCACCGAGGTAGGTGGAGTACACCAGGGCATCTCCAGCCAGTGACAGCTTGGTGACAAAAACATCATAATCAGCGACACGGGCCAGCTGGAAGGCACCGGGAGTAGTAGGGAAGTCGTCGGACTCAGTTTTTCCGGTGGCGTAAGCGTGGCCTTCTGAGTCCAGGGCTATGTCAAATGCACAATCATCCAAGGCGCCGCCGAGATAGGTGGAGTACACCAAGGAACTTCCATCCGATGACAGCTTGGTGACAAAGGCATCACCCCATCCTTCAACGCCAGCCCCAGCAAAAACCCTCTGGTAGGCGCCCACGGTGGTGGGGAAGGGGGTTGGAGAGTCCGAATCCGTATACCCATCTACGTAAGCATAGTTGTTGCTGTCTACGGCTATGCCTTCTCCAAGTTCATCACCTGAGCCGCCCAGGTAGGTGGAATACACCAGGCTAGCTCCATCCTGTGACAGTTTGGTGACAAAGGCATCACTAGTCCCGCCGGCCAAGGCTGCCTGGTAGGGGTTCTGAGTGGGGAAGAGGAGAGGGGAGCGCGTATCTCCGGTGACGTAAGCGTAGTTGTTTGTGTCCAGAGCTATGGCATATCCCCAATCGATGTCTTCGCCGCCGAGGTAGGTGGAATACACCAGGCTAGCTCCATCCTGTGACAGTTTGGTGACAAAGGCATCAGCTACCCCAACCAAAGTCCCCTGGAAAGGGTTCTGAGTGGGGAAGTCGCCGGACCTCGTCAATCCGGTGACGTAAGCTTGGTGGTTTGAGTCCACGGCTATACTGTATGCCTTATCATCATCATCGCCGCCGAGGTAGGTGGAGTACACCAGGCTAGTTCCATCCTGTGCTAGCTTGGTGACAAAGGCATCATAACCCCCAGCCAAGACCACCTGGTAGGCGCCGACAGTGCGGAGGAAGTCGGCAGACTCCGTATGTCCGGTGACGTAAGCGTAGTTATCTGAGTCCACAGCTATACCATTTCCCCCATCATCGTATATGCCGCCGAGGTAGGTGGAGTAGTCAAGCAGCACAGGGTCTATGATGAGGGAATAGTGGTTATTGTAGGCTGTCACGTGAAAGCCGTAATTGTTATCGCTGCCCAGCCTGAAGCCACCTTCAACCTCCACGACTTCCTCTCCTATCTGTTGGTATATATATGGATGGCTCTGTACTATATCGCCGAAGGCAGTGCTGATGACAAGCTCGCCATCTACAATTGCCAGGCTGTCTATACCATTGTAAACCAGTGTTATGGCTTCCGGCGTTGCTCCGGGATTGACGACGAAGTCATAGCGCAGCATCCCACCATCATCATAGAGCCGGAGGTCTATATTGGGGTAAATGTCCCTGTAAACCAGCTCTCTGTAGGTCGGGACATTGGCATACCAGTTCTCAGGGTCATTGCCGATAAAGTAGTTGACGACGGCGCTGTCTTTGCCGCTGCCCTCTATAGTGGGTTGGCTGTTAGCTCCCAAAAAATCTAGGCTTAAAACCAGCCTGTCGTCTGTGTTATCTGCCTCCACTCCATCAGAGCGGACAAGGTCAAAGACGATGTTTTTTTCAGTAAAATAGATTGTCTGTCCTGACGCTTTGACGTAGTACCTGACCGCCTCGTTTACTTGCCCCTGGTTCTCGATGAACAGGAGAGGCAGTTTGACGTAAGCTTCCAGTACACCACTCTCCGTTGTCGATAAATCCATCGACTCTGTACTGCTTTCCGCGGTTAGCAAGCCGATTGACGGGAAAGCCATCATCAATGCTAGTACTAGAATTGCTGCCGCAGCGAAGATTTTCTTTTGCCCCATAGTTGCCCCCTTATCTTATAGTTTAGCTTCCTTAGGATATTGTCAAATACAGTACCATCCCCCCCACGCACTGTCAAGCATCGTTTTCAAATTTTCAAGAATTTCGGCGGATTGCCAAGAAGCCAGCAAATTCCACCAAATTAAATAATAGGATCTGAGCGCCCGTCCTCACACGAACACCTAATAGCAAGCTGACAAAATCATAGCTTGAGTAATAAGGCCTGCTACAAGGGTTAATGGCAAGCCGACGATTATAATGATTATGTATAGGGCTGGATCTTAGCTTACACTTCTTTTCTAGGGCTCTTCTTTGTTTCCTCGATCTCCCTTTCTACCTCTTTCAGTTCCTCCTCCAGTTCTTTCTTGTACTCCTCGAGCATGTCCAGATATTCCTTTCTGTTGGGAAATGGCTTGAATCCCTGGAAGTAGAAAGCGAAGGGAGGTAGGCCAAAGTAGAACCTCCGGGATCTCCTACTCCACATCTCTATTTCACCTCCTTAATTGGCCGTCGCTTTGGCAGGTCAGGACGGCGGGGATATTTGTTCGGTGTCGGGTATATTTTACCAATAATTACCAAATAACGCTCTTCATTAAATTCGTCCAATTCTATTTTCTTTATCTGGTCTAATTTGCCTCCCAGGGCAGCAATGGCTTCTTTCGCTCCGTTTATCTCCTGGTCGATTTCCCCTTTCTTTTGAGCGACGAATCTTCCCCCGATCTGACAAAAAGGCAGAGTTAGTTCCACCAGGGTGGGCAGCAAGGCCACAGCACGGGAGAGAACCAGGGCAAATTGCTCACGATAGAGTGGTAAATGAGCTGCTTCCTCAGCCCTACTATTCAGCACTTCCACATTTTCCAGCTCTAGTTGGCGGATGATGTGGTGGAGGAAAGCTATCTTTTTTGTTGTGGGTTCAATAAGCACCAGCCTGGGCTGGGGAAAAAGAATTTTGAGCGGCACGCCGGGGAAGCCAGCACCTGTGCCTATGTCTATTATATTGAAACCTGGTCTTTCCACCTCTTCTTTAGACAAAGCTAGAGTGATGGTCAGGGAATCAAGGAAATGCTTTACCTGTACCGAGGAGTAATCTGTTATGGCTGTGAGGTTAATTTTTTTATTCCATTCAATTAGCTCCCGGTAGTAAAGCTCAAATTGCCTTACCTGCCGGGTATTGAACTTTATCCCCAGCTTACCAACTCCTTCAATAAGTTTTTTCATCGCAAGCCATGCTCAAAATTCAGAGGGTGTTTAGCCAGTTAATTTTATCGTAACTGCCGTAAATAGGTCGAATCGCTCGCCATGAGTAATTCAGATTTTTATAGTGGCTTGTAGCGAGGTGAAACCTCACCGCCACATTCGCTGGTCCAAAGTTATAGTTGGATTGGCAGATTTATAACACTTGACATATTAGTAAGATAAATCATACAATACTGATATATCTTATGCTGGAGGTGAGAATGGAACAAAAGGATGAGCGCATTATAGGCAGGTGTTTTGGCACTGCTGTGCTTGGGCCTCGAGGGCAGTTGGTGATTCCCGTAGAAGCCCGAAAAGAACTGGGCATAAACACTGGAAATAAACTTTTAGTTTTCGGTCATTTTGGTGGGCGTGGACTTATCTTTATCAAAGCTGAGGCAGCAGAAGAGCTGCTGAACATCATGAGCAGCCGACTTGATGAGGTTGCTAGGTTAGTCAAGGAAAGTAAAACCGCTGATGTCGGGCTAGAAGCTGAAGGCAAGGTAAGGCAATAACGCAGCCAAAATATATGGTGCGCTCTTTTTTACCCGACACTATAGATTTGCGCTATAATGAGTAGTTTATCAGAACAGAGAGAGGTACACAGAAAAATGAAAAAAAAGCTAACACTAATAATAACAATCTGCTTGGTCAGTATCGGTATAGTACTTGGTATTGAGCTTATCGGATGCGCTAGACCTGAAGCTACGCCGTTAGAGACTGCTGTGGTTACTCGAGGCGATATAGTGAGAACTGTTTTAGTGGATGGCAATTTAGAAATGCCTCACAAGGCAGATTTATCATTTGGCGCTACCGGTACAGTGACAGAGGTGCTGGTTGATAAAGGGAATAACGTGACGAAAGGCCAAGTATTAGCCAGGCTCGATGCACGTTCCCTGGAATTAAGTGTAGAAATAACACAGGCACAATACGACATTGCTCAGATCAATTTGATGAAAACAATCTATCCTCACTATACCACAAAGGAGGGTACTGATATGCCTGGAGTATGGTTAGCTCTGGACGAAGCTCAAGATAATTTAACACAGGCGCAGGAGCTTCTGAATGAGGGAGGCGTCGAGGAGGCACAAGTCTTGTTGAACTTAATCGAGGGAAATCTAAGCAAGGCTGAAGAAAAATCTCTAGCCAGGTCGTGGCAGTTGCCCTGGGAGGTCAAGTTACTCGAGCTGCAAGTGGATATAGCCAGAGCGAATTTGGATGCGGCAAAGCTTAACCTGGAAAAGGCGGTAATAACAGCTCCTTTTGATGGCGTTGTAGCTGACATCACCATAACCGAAGGAAAAGACGTCTCGACGGCAATATTAGCCACTCCGGCAATATCCTTGGTTGACACCAGTGAGATAGAGATGAGTGGCTTAATTGATGAAATAGATATCGCCATGGTGCAGCCAGGCCAGGAAACAAATATCCTGTTAGATGCCTTACCTGAAGAGGAAGTAAAGGGTAGGGTGGCTTTTATCTCCCTGGTAGGTGCAACTCAAGTCGGGGTGGTATCTTACGACACCACCATAACTTTGGAAAATCCCGTTGAAGAGCTCAGGGATGGCATGACTGCCACTGCCCAAGTCATCATCGAGCGTCGTGATGATGTATTGTTAATACTGAACAAAGCTCTTCGAGGTACCTGGGAAAACCCAAAGGTTTTAGTGCTCGTAGATGAGCAAGCTGAGGAACGTGAAATTACCTTAGGGTTAACCGACGGAATAAACACCGAAGTTCTGTCAGGACTGGAGGAGGGGGAAAAAGTAGAATTACCTGCTTCTGGAGAGCAACAAAGCTTCTTCTTCAGGATGTAGCCAATGCTTGAACTTGAAAATATAACCAAAGTATATAAAGCGGGGCAGACAGAAGTTCCCGCTCTGCGGGGGATTAGCTGCCGCATTGAGTCGGGGGAGATGGTATCTATCATAGGGCCCTCGGGCTCGGGAAAGTCTACCCTGATGAATATCATCGGCTGCCTTGACAAACCGACTTCAGGACGATATCGCCTGGATGGAACAGAGGTAAGTGAACTTAACGATAATCAATTAGCCGAGATAAGAAATAAAAAGATAGGCTTTGTCTTTCAAAGCTTCAACTTGTTGTCCCGGACTACGGCTTTGGCCAATGTGGAACTGCCGCTTATTTACAATGGTGCTAGCAATCGACGGCAAAGAGCATTGCAGGTCCTGGAGTCGGTGGGATTAGCTCATCGAGTTACTCACAGGCCAAGCGAACTAGCTGGAGGGGAACAACAAAGAGTGGCTATCGCTCGAGCCTTAATAACTAATCCTTCTCTCATTTTAGCTGATGAACCCACAGGTAACCTTGACACCCAGACCAGCCAGGAAATTATGCTAATTTTCAAGCAATTGAATGAGCAGGGAATGACCATCGTCCTGGTTACTCATGAACCAGATATTGCCGCTTATACCCAGCGCACTATTAAAATTCGCGATGGTCAGATTGAAGGCAGTGCTCGTTAAGGGTCAGAGTGACACTTGAATTTTAATTAGAGATAGTGGAATGAAACTCTGGGATTGTTTCTCTACCGCGTTACGGGCTCTAGTTGGTAACAAGCTAAGGTCAGCTTTGACCATGCTGGGCATAATGATTGGCGTGGCTGCTGTCATTGCTGTGCTATCTCTGGGAATGGCACAGGGGGCTCTAGTAGAGGAGGCTTTTGCCACCTTGGGAGCCAACTTGATATACGTTATACCTAGAGAAGGCAGTATAGGTGGGATGGTAGGTGAGGCAACACTGACTGTGGGGGACGCGGAGGCGATTGCCCGTCAAGCTCCTTCTGTAGCGGGGGTGGCGCCAACGGCGCAGACTTACGCCCAGGTTATAGCTGGAAGGGAGAGCCTTAACAGTTTGATTGCCGGGGTGACTCACGAAGCCGAAGACGTAGACAACTACGTCGTAGCACTGGGCAGCTTCATTACCGAATCCGCTTATAGGGCAAGGTCAAGGGTAGCTGTCCTGGGGAGCGAGGTAGCAAAGACTCTTTTTGGCGAACTGAACCCTATTGGCCAGAGCATAAGGATTGGTGGGCGTCAATTCCAGGTCGTCGGTGTATTGGAAAGCAGGGGGACGGGATTTGGAGTTGAAGACCTCAGGGTCTATGTTCCCTTATCCACCTTCTATAGTACTGTGGCAGCCACACAGGCGGGCAGCCGCGGAAATAGCGTTGATATGATCAGCGTCCAGGTAGAGAGCAGCAACGATCTGGAATCTGCCATGCAGGAGATCACTGATATTTTGCGGGACACCCACAACATCAGGGTGGGAGAAGACAATGACTTCAGAGTGCTCAACGTGGCGTCTGTGGCAGACCAGGTCACCCGGGTGCTGGGAATACTCCGGCTCATCCTAGCTGGCATAGCTGGTATATCCTTGCTTGTCGGCGGCATCGGGATTATGAATATCATGCTGGTCTCGGTGACCGAGCGCATCAGGGAAATCGGTCTACGCAAGGCGGTAGGAGCCAAGCGTCGAGATATTCTGATTCAATTCCTCATTGAAGCTGCCACACTGGGTCTCTGTGGCGGTGCTTTGGGGATAGGATTGGGGTGGATTATAGTTAAAATTATGTCTATCATAGCGACAAATCTTGGCTTCCCCTTTACTGCTATGCTTTCCGGTGGTGCTATTGGCCTGGCGGTAGGTGTATCAATTTTTATCGGACTTATTTCTGGGTTGTACCCAGCCCTCAGGGCGGCACGACTCGACCCCATCGAGTCCTTGCGTCATGAATAAACTACTTCCTTTGAATCAAGGATAAAAATTCACTGCGAGTTGCTACCTTGCTGCGGAAATTCCCCCTTACCGACGAGGTTATCACAGTTGTTCCGGACTTTTTTATCCCGCGCATAACCATACATAAGTGCTCGGCTTGAATAACCACAGCCACCCCATCGGGTTGAAGTGCTTCAAAGATGGCGTCAGCAATTTGCTGGGTCATCCTTTCTTGAAGCTGAGGGCGCCTGGCGCAGATTTCTACCACCCTGGCCAGCTTGCTTACCCCTACCACTCTACCACCAGGACTAGGAATATAACCAACATGGGCCATGCCATAGAAGGGCAAGAGATGGTGTTCGCACATCGAATAGAAGGGAATGTCCTTTAAAATCACCATCTCTTCATATCCTTCCTCAAAGTCCACCACCAGTTCAGCTTTAGGGTCGATATCCAAACCGGAAAAGAGCTCGGCATACATTTCAGCCACCCTCCTAGGCGTGTCTTTTATCCCCTCCCTGAGAGGATCTTCACCAATAGCTTCAATCATGGAGGCCATTGCCAGTTTGATTTTATCTTGATTAACCATCTAAATCCCCCTCTTTACAAAGCTTACACTATTTTTATCCGCGCTAGCATAGAAATCTGAACCGATGTAAAGAAGCGGCTTTATCTTATCCAGGTCGAGGACCTCCGCCGGGGTGAATGCTTCCTCGAGGAAATGTACAGCGACAATCTCACCGACTATCCAGAGGTGGTCACCATAGGGCTTACTATCCACTAGCTTGCATTCATAGGCAGCATAAGCATCTTTTAAGATAGGTGCCGTGGTCTTCAAAGGTCTCTCTTTTTCGATATTAAACCTTTCGAATTTGTCCATCTGCTGTCCAAGAGTGCCGCCGATGGCAGCGGCGAGGGAGGCTTTGTCTGAGGGAATGAAATTAATGCCAAACTCCCGGCTTTCCATGATAAGCTGGTAAGTGAATCTCTTCGGTGCAACGGCAATGCCATAGAGAGGCGGCTCAAAAGAAATCGAGCTATGCCAGGCAACGGTCATGGCATCATCCCTACCTTGGGCACTGGCAGTAACTATAACTGCCATCTTGGGATAGTGCTGGCTGAATTTACCTATATCCTCGGTAACGATTTTTGGCATAATTTTCACCGTCCCAGTCCAGCGTCCTTCCCTCTACAATATCACTCCAGCTCCTTGACTTTTATCATCTCCGGGAATAGTCGAGAATCGCCGATGTCGGGAATTCTAAAACTTCCTCAACGGCCTCCAGCTCAGCAGGGAGTTCCAGCGGTGCCCGGGCATATCTTGCTGGCACACCGGGGTCCTTTAGCCCGGTACCAGTAACTATGCAAACCACACGCTTGCCCGAGAAGTTTCCACTTTTGGACAGCTTAATAAGCCCAGCTAAAGATGCTGCTGAAGCTGGCTCGCCGAATATGCCTTCCTTGATTGCCATCAATTTGTAAGCATTCATAATTTCCTCATCAGTAACAAGGCCAATAATGCCTCCCGACTCATCCCGGGCAGCTACTGCTTTCTGCCAGCTAGCAGGATTGCCGATACGAATAGCTGTGGCAATGGTCTTGGGTTGTTTAACAATCTTATCCAGCACTATGGGGGCAGCGCCTGCAGCTTGAAATCCCATCATCTTGGGAGTGTGGCTGGCCTTACTCCTCCGGTGGTACTCCACAAATCCCTTCCAGTAAGCGGTGATATTGCCAGCATTGCCCACAGGGATAAAGAGATAATCGGGGGCATCCCCCAGGTCGTCTATAATCTCGAAAGCTGAAGTTTTTTGACCTTCGATGCGGTGAGGGTTTAGTGAGTTCACCAAGGTAACGGGATATTTCTGTGTCAGGGCGCGCACTATTTGAAGCGCCTGGTCGAAATTACCTTTTATGCCTATAATCTGGGCGTCGTAAACAAGAGCCTGAGCGAGCTTTCCCATGGCTATCTTGCCTTTGGGGATAATGACGATGGTTTTGAGTCCGAATCTGGCGCCGTAAGCGGCTGCCGAAGCACTGGTGTTGCCTGTGGAGGCGCAAATAATACTCTGGCTGCCATTTTCCACAGCCTTAGCTACCGCCACCACCATACCCCGATCCTTGAAGGATCCGGTGGGGTTACATCCTTCGAGCTTAAAATAAAGCTCACCACAGCCAAGTTCTTTCCCTAAAACTCGTGACCTCACTAAAGGAGTATCCCCTTCCCCAAGTGTAAGCAAAGGTGTACCAGGGGTAACTGGCAAGAAATCACGATATCTATATAAAACGCCTTGCTTCATCCCTCAACTCTGATAAAGTTGCTAACCTCGTTAACCACCGGCAACTGCTTTAATTGTTCGAGAGCCTTCTGCACTCCTTTTTCCTCTGCCGGATAGGTCATAATAACGATTATGGCGGTTTGCGCTGCCGGGTCGCTTTCTTTCTGAATTACGGACGAAATGCTTATGGAATTGTCGCCCAGAACTTTGGAGATTTGAGATAAAACACCGGGGCGATCAGGCGCATCCAGCCTGAGATAACACCGTATCGTTACCTCAGACATGGGCTTAACTGTTACTCGCTGGTTTAACCTTAGTTCAGGAACATTATTTACACCGTTATAGATATTTCTGGCTATTGCCAACACATCAGCCACAACAGCGCTGGAGGCTCTGAGGGAACCAGCACCTTCCCCATAAAAGACTAGTTTGCCAGCTAAGTCAGTTTCCACCTGGACGGCATTATAAACACCATCTACTTTAGCTAACTGAGAATCATGGGGGATAAAAACAGGATGTACCCTCATCTCTACTTTGTCATTATCCCTCTTGGCAATGGCTAGAAGTTTAATAGCATAGCCAAACTCTCTGGCATAAAGAAAATCTCGAGCGGCAATATTTGATATTCCTTCGCAGTATACATCTTGAGGGACAAATTTAGTCCGAAAGGCAAGGTTGGATAAGATGACCAGTTTATAGGCAGTATCTCTCCCTTCTATGTCATTAGCAGGATCGGCTTCGGCATAACCTAATTCCTGGGCTTGTTTTAAAGTTGATGCAAAATCCAGTCCCTCTTGTGCCATTCGGGTCAGAATATAATTAGTAGTGCCGTTAAGGATGGCATTTATGGCTACAATCTTATTGGCTGCTAACTCTTGTTGGAAAGACGAAATGAGTGGTATACCACTACCTACGCTTGCCTCATAGCGGAGGTCAGTATTGTATTTCCTGGCCAGAGAGAATAGTTCGTATCCATATTTAGCTATTACCTCCTTGTTGGCCGTAACTGCGTGCTTACCGTTAGTAATAGCTCGTTCTATGTATTCTTTGGCAGGATGTTCGCCGCCAATGAGTTCGATTACTATATCCACATCAGGATGAGAGAGGACTTCTTCAGCGTTGCTGGTCAACACGTTGGGACTTAGTCTTGCTGAGCGTTGTTTATTCACATCGCGCTCCGCCACCTTTTTTAAAATCAAGGGAAGTCCTGCTTGCTCGGCCAGATTGTCTGCCTTGGTGATAAGAACTTCAGCCACACCGCTGCCAATAGTTCCCAGACCCAGTAAGCCAATGCCAATATCCTTTTTCATTGTGGTATTACCTTCCCTGCAAAACCCTGTCTAAAGCCCACGATATCTTGTCTGTATCCAGGTGATTTTCAATTGTGCTGTCTTCTTGCAGTTCCTCAAACCAATCGTTCAAGTGTTTATCTCTCAGCTCTTCCTTCACAGTCTCTTCAAGCTCATGGTCACCTTTATCCACAACCTTCACTATCCAATAGCCATCGGTGGTTTGGACCGATTTATCTTTGACTGGCTCACTCACCTGGTTGAGGGTAATATTGAAGGCAACCTGGTCAAAGGCAATACTGCCCATGTCCCCCTGTTCTAATCCTTCAAGCTTACCACCTTTGGTTTTACTTTCATGCTGGGAATATTCTCCGGCTAGAGCACTGAAATTTCCGCCAGCCGCTAATTCGCCTCTAATCTGCTGCGCTCTGGCTTCGCTGGGCAGCAGCATGACTTGCGCGTCTATCGTCTCATTTTGCGCATTAGTTACCTCTATAAGCCAATAGCCAACGTTTTTGGTGGCTGATTCATCATAAATAGGCTGGCTTATCTCACCAAGGGTGAGGTTAAAGGCGGCATCAGCAATCAGAGTATTGGGCATTAGCTCCTCGGGCAACCAACCCAAATCGCCTTCAATAGAGGAACTACAGGAAAACTCCTCGGCTAAAGCAGTGAAGTTGCCGCCGGCTTCGATTTCGGTTATCATTTCATCAGCTACCTCTTCGCTCTCCACAAGCATTACTTGTACGTGAGTTTGCTCCATTGTGGCATTCAGCCCGGAATTAAAGTGTTCCTCAAGTTTTTCCTGCGATAATTCAGCTCTAATGATATCTCGATATACCCTATCATTGGGCAACTTTTCACCTTCTTGTAGCCCCGCGTTTATCTCCTCTAGCTTCGCGTCTATCTCTTCGGTAGTAACTTCAATGCCTAGATTTTTAGCTCCTTGTCCTGACAATTCAGCATTGATAATCTCATCGGCAACCATATTGGCAATATAACTGCCATAAGAATAGATTTCCGTATAGTTCATGCCTGCAGTGTAAGCACCGAGCATTTTTACGAAATAGTCCATGGTAAAGGAAGTATCGTTTACCATAATTACCACTTCTCGGAAGGGCTTGATTCTATCCTTATAGTATCCATAGCCCACCCAGCTCAAAATGCCAGCCAGGAAAACAACGGCAGCGATTATCACAACTCGGCGTATTTTCGTCTGGCGCTGCCATTTGGAAAGTTGGTGCTTGGTAGGGGCTCGCTTAGGTGTAGCCTTTTTCTGTTTCTTAGCCAAGAATTACAACCTGTTAATCTGATATTTTCTTTGCTGAGTCCACTATGATAACATATTAATTGAAGTCATGGCGACGGGGTGTAGCGCAGCCTGGTAGCGCACCTGAATGGGGTTCAGGTGGTCGGAGGTTCAAATCCTCTCACCCCGACTTTGAATTGGAAACAAAGTGGTCAGACCACCTGAGTGGACAAAAAGCCAAAGGTGGCTACATTTAACCTAGACCCATCAGAAAAATTATGTCATTGCGCCTGAGAGTACTTTGGTCTTTATTACTACGCCCAAAGGAAGAAGTGAATTAGCCGGATTTTTTAAAGACTAATAAATGCTATGGCAACGAGGTGATTTCAATGAGAATAAAATTCCTGGGGACACATAATGCGGAGTCCAAAAACACGAGGCTCGTTTCTTTCCTCATTGATAATGTTCTCGCTGTAGATGCCGGAAGTCTGGTTTCAGAACTTACCTTCCCTGAACAAAGGAAGTTAAAGGCGATATTGCTTTCTCACGGTCATTACGACCATATCAGGGCGGTACCGGCCTTTGCCTTTAATAATTCCGACCGCACTACTAAAGTCATCGCCACTCCTAAGACCCTTGAAATTCTCTCGTCCCACCTCATCGATGGCGTTGTCTACCCTGAATTCACTAGCGATGCCTCATTCCTGCAAAAGGCAACTATTAAACTAGTCCCGCTGGAACCTTTTAAGCCGCAGAATATAGAAGGCTATGAGATCATAGCCGTGCCTATGCGACACCCTCTCG
>Ga0315539_1000129_pt1 | contig 56396 bp, 44 predicted proteins | sample SalMarSW160150MG_FD_203097 | JGI IMG/M metagenome (GOLD analysis project Ga0315539, IMG submission 203097) | Salt marsh sediment microbial communities from the Plum Island Ecosystem LTER, Massachusetts, United States - Salt Marsh Sediment SW1601-150 ...
GTTCGGAATCACCGTTGAAAGAGTAGTTGAGGCTGCAAGGGAAAGCATCAAAGGATGCAGATAAGATGGCGAAAAAGAAGGTCAATTCGATAGCTGTGCTGACCGGCGGAGGCGATTGCCCGGGTCTTAACGCGGTGATACGGGCAGTAGTTAAGACCGCAATCACAAAGTATGGTTTGGATGTATGGGGTATTGAAGACGGCTACCTTGGTTTGATAGATGGCCGGATGCGCACTTTGAGCTACGACGAGGTAAGTAACATCCTGACTGTGGGTGGTACAATTCTGGGAACGAGTAACACGGCAGACCCGTTCAGGTTTCCAGTAAAGACAAAAGACAAGGTACGGTATCAAGACCTCTCGGATAACTGCATCAAGGGACTGAGGAAAAACGGCATTGATGCGCTTGTGTGTATCGGCGGCGACGGGACAATGACTTCAGCGGCAAAATTCGCTAAAAAAGGCCTTACGGTTATGGGAGTGCCGAAGACAATCGATAACGATTTGTATGGCACGGACGTTACCTTTGGATTTAATACGGCAGTTACAACGGCAACAGAAGCTTTGGACAAGATTCATACGACCGCAAGCTCACATCACCGGGTGATGATAGTTGAAGTTATGGGCAGATATGCCGGCTGGATAGCGCTGCATTCAGGTATTGCAAGTGGTGCGGACGTTATTTTGATACCGGAGATGGCTTATAAACTCGAGAAGGTCTGCGAATTTGTCGAAGAACGTTCACGTAGAGGTAAGAAATTCAGCATTATCGTCGCGGCGGAGGGGGCGAAGGAAAAAGGCGGCCAGGCAGTGATTAGAAGAAAGATTGAGCATAGCCCGGACCCGATTCGACTGGGAGGTATAGCAAATAAATTAGCGGAACAGATAAACAGTCGGACGGGGCTTGAGTGCCGGGCCGTAGTACTTGGGCACATTCAGCGAGGTGGAACACCTACACCATACGACAGGGTGCTGGCTACGGGCTTTGGATATCTGGCGGTCGATTTATTGATGAAAGGTATGAAGAACCGTCTGGTTGTCTATAAAGACGGTCGATATGGAAGTATCCCGCTTTGGCGGGTTGCCGGCAAAATCAGGAAGGTGCCGGGAAATCATCCTTTAATAAAGGCGGCGTTGGCGGTAAGGACCTGCTTTGGTGTATAATAGTTAGAATGGTTAGTGTATAGCGTATAATTGCAAGGTGGTTATACGCTGTTCGCTAACTATGATGGATTTGGGCCGAGACAAGACGGTAACAGAAGTTATTTCCCTGCTGAAGGCGGCCCAAGGCGGTGACAGGGCCGTTAAAGTCGAAGGGACGTGGGGATCCTTTGCGCCTTTACTGGCGGCGTACATATCAACAAAACTCAAAAGGCCGATTCTTTATATCAGCCCTCATATCGACGACGCGGATAACTGCGCTGATGACCTGCAGAGCTTCATAGAGTTGGTTGGTAACAATGAAAGTCCATCCGAAAAGCAAAAGGGCGTTACGCAGGTTGAGACGTTTCCAGCGTGGGAAACGGAGGGTGGTTTGGGAGAGGCCGGCGATGAGACTGGCATTGAGAGATTAAGAATAGCGTTTGGATTGGCTGGCAGGAAAGCAACGGGCCAAACGGCGGCAGTGAGTGAGCTTATTATTTCAGCGTCGATACAGGCAATATGCCAGCCGATTCCACGCATTGGAATGCTCGAGGAAAAGGCGTTAAGACTGAAAGTAGGCGGTGCGATTAGTCCGGAGGAAGTGCTTGAATGGCTGGTTGATAATGGATTCGAACGGGTGGACAGAGTTGAAATGCCGGGCCAGTTTGCTCACCGTGGCGGTATCATTGATATTTACGCGCCGCTGACGGCTGAAAGGTCGGGGCCCGGCGGTAAGTTTGACAGCCAGGCCGTGAGGATTGAATTTTTCGGCGATGAAGTGGAAAGCGTTCGCTCGATAGATTTGGATACACAGCGCTCATATAAGGAGACTCAAAGCGTAACAATAATACCACCCGCAAGCGACGGAATTAAAACAGAGGAGGAGCTCTTTATTAACGTGCTGCCGGAGGATACGGTCGTCATTCTCGAGGAGCCGATTGATGTTGAGGAAGTCGCTAACATTTTCCTTGACCGTGTTGAAAGGCCTGAAAGGCTGTACAAATGGCGGGATATTTACAAGGCGATTGAAAATTTTACACAGTTACATATATGCAGGTTCCCCGGTTCGGCGGGTGATAAAACTGAATATTTGAAAGTGGATGTGGGAAGTGCCGACCGGTTTGAACATAAGGCCGGGCCGATATGGTCGGGTAATAAAGCGGTACTGAAAGAGCTGGCTGAGGCGGCGAAGGAAAAAAGGATTTTTCTGTATTGCCAGAATGTCGCTGAGGCAAAACGCATCGGTGAGATTATAACGACGGAAGCAGGGCGGATGCCGGCGAATTTGAGGCTGCCTGTAGGTTTTATTCATCGCGGGTTTATACTCAATTCACTCAATACCATTATCGTAAGCCATCACGAGATATTCGGCCAGTATGCCATCAGGAGAAGGATACGAAAGATACGCCCGACCTCGCCGGTTTCCCGATACATCGGGATTGACCTGCAGCGGGGTGATTACGTGGTGCACGTCTCTCACGGCATCGCTAAGTTTGTTGGAATGAAGACGATTAAAAAGAAGAATCAGGTCAGCGAATACCTGACGCTCGAATACGCGAACAAGACGTACATTCATGTTCCGGTTCAGAATATCTCTCTGGTCCAGAAGTACGTGGGTTCGATGGTCAGACGGCCCGCGCTTAGCAAAGTAGGTACAAAAAAATGGCAGCGACAAAAAGAACGGGCGGCGCGTGCGGTGCAGGACCTAGTCGGCGAGTTGCTGGAGCTGCAGGCAAAGCGCGAAACTATGGGCGGGATTGCGTTCGGCAAAGATACAAACTGGCAGCGGCAGTTTGAAGAATCGTTTGCCTATGTCGAGACGCCGGACCAGATTACGGTATCGGAGCAGATTAAGGCGGATATGCATCGGCCGATTCCTATGGAAAGACTGGTTTGTGGGGACGTCGGTTACGGCAAGACGGAGCTGGCAATGCGCGCGGCGTTTAAGGCGGTAGAGAACAACAGGCAGGTGGCGGTACTGGTGCCGACTACGGTGCTTTGCGTTCAGCACGGCAGGACCTTCGGGGAGCGATTTGCGGATTTTCCGATTGGCATAGAGACGCTGACACGTTTTAAGACGCCAAAGCAGGCCAAGGAGATAATTAAGCGCACCAAAGAGGGCAGGGTCGATGTACTCATCGGAACGCACCGGCTTTTGAGCGATGATGTGGGCTTTAAGGATTTGGCGTTTTTGATTATCGACGAAGAGCAGCGGTTTGGCGTGGAACACAAGGAGAAACTCAAGAGGATTCGTACCAATATCGATGTGTTGACGATGACGGCGACGCCGATACCACGGACGCTGCATCTTTCACTGCTGGGCATTCGGGATATAAGCTCACTTGCCACGCCGCCGTTGGACAGGCGGAGCATAGTTACCACTGTTTGTCGTTATGATAAAGGGCTTATCAAAAAGGCGATACTTCGCGAGCTGAACCGGCAGGGGCAGGTTTTTTTCCTGCATAATCGCGTCGGCTCGATAACAAGAGTGGCCGATGAAATTCGTGAGCTTCTGCCCGATGCGCGAATCGCAATTGGGCACGGCCAGATGCCGAAGCACGAGCTTGAAAAGGTTATGATAAATTTCGTGCTGGGCGAGGTGGACATTCTCGTATGCACGACGATTATCGAATCGGGCCTTGATATTCCGAACGCCAACACGATTTTTATAAATGACGCGGACCGGTTCGGACTGGCCGAGCTGCATCAGCTTCGCGGGCGGGTCGGCAGATATAAGCACCGTGCGTACGCGTATCTGCTTCTTCCCGCCAAAAGAACGATAACGCCAAAGGCGGCAAAAAGGCTGAAGGCGATAGAAGAATACTCACATTTAGGCGCGGGATTCAGAATCGCTCTTAGGGATTTGGAGATTCGCGGGGCGGGTAACATATTAGGAGCCCAGCAGTCGGGACATATCCAGGCGGTGGGCTATGAGATGTACTGCAAGCTGTTGGCTGAGGCGGTACGGCATTTGAAGAATCAGCCGGCCGAGACACAGCCGAGTACGGTTATCGACCTTGGATTTTCCACGTACATTCCGAAAAACTATATACCCGACGACCGGCAAAGGATAGATGTTTACAGACGACTCTCGGCAGTGAGGTCGATGGAGGATTTGAAACAGCTCGAGAAGGATTTGGCGGACCTGTTCGGCCCGATACCTGAGGAGGTTGATTTGTTGTTGCAGTGGGCGGACCTGCGAATAAGAGTAAGCAATTATCAGCAGGTCGGCTTAAAGAGCATTGTTGCCTTGGGTCAGGACCTGATATTCTCGTTTGACAAGGCAGGCCCTGATGTATCGGGATTATTCGAAAGGGCACCGGGAATTGTGCGCGTACCAGACGCCAAGACGGTACATATCCGGCTGGAGAAGAGCTATTTTGAACCGAGAACACTTATGAGCGTACTGCGAAAGATTTTTCGAGAGAAATAGGTTGCGGTGGGGCAAGCCCCACCCTACCTTGGCTGCGAAAAATTTTTCTCAGTTGTAGGGTGGGCTTTAGCCCACCAAATCCCTTGTTGTTGGTGATTGCGGTGGGGCAAGCCCCACCCTACATCGCAATGACACGATTTATTTCGGGACTGGAACGGAATTTGCTATTACGAATTCGTAATCGTATTCGTAAGAACATAGTTAAATCATTCGAATACGAATTCGTATTCGATATTAAGTTCTTTAATTTTACGATTACGAAAACTTAACAGAATATCCTCTCGGACATATCCAGATAAGACCAAACGCGCAGGGGGGTAACGCGCAAAAAGCCAAAAAAATATAATTTTTTTTAATCCTTCCAACACAGGCACTTATCGATTTTAGACACTTAGTTAAATGGACGAATTTCGAACCAAATGCGCAGGTTCGTCCAATAGTGGAGGGCCAGTTTTTTTTAGGTCCTAACAAAAAGTAAAAAACGCGGCCTCGAAAAGTCGGGTGGAGAACAAATGATTAAATATATTTTATGCAAAATTCGGAGAGCTTTACAATGCCTAAAGGCTTTATCCTGCTCCGGGCCGGTAGGTTCCGGGAAGTCGAAACTGTATGCAAGGGTTGACCCTGAAGATTATGAATGGCTGTCTCAGTATGATTGGTACGCATACTACGACCCGGTGAGTGGAGAAACGTACGCAGCACACGACACACCAGCAGGAAGACGGGTATTTATGCACGACGTTGTTATGGGCCTTGATACGCCGGATGATGAGTTGGAGAAGGGAAAGGTGAAAGGTTAGCAGTGGGTACGGCAATGAATGAAAAACCCATTTCTATCGGGACCGAGGCGGGCAAGCCCGCCGATTCATCGGGGGACAAGCCTGATTACTACCGGGTTTTGAGTGATATGAGCAGGAAGAAACGGCAGAGAGCGGAAGCGTCGGCAGAGGATACCACCAAATGTATCGTGGTTGAAGAGGATTCATCCGGTCGGGCCGGGAATATAAAAGAGCCGGAGATGACGCTTGATGAATTTTACAAACAGTTATGCAGCGTTTTGCCGCCGAAGAGCCGCTCCGACCGGACGACGTTCAGACGGGTTGCAGCGTGGGTCATCAGGAAGTGCAAATACGATGGGCAAAATGAGTATGAGTTGTGCGCGAGGATTCTGGATTTCGCAAAGTCATCGCAGAAGCCGCCGGCGAGGAATCCAAGGGCTGTATTCATATCCGTACTCAAGAAGGAACTGGGGTATCCGAAATGAAAGAGAAAACGAAGTCGGCGATACACGCCGAGGCGTGTAAAATCGAATTAACGCAGGGGCAATTCGCGATTGTTGACGCCGAGGATTACGAGAGAATAAGCCGGCATAAATGGTTCGCACACAAGGACAGAAGCGGCAATTATTATGCAAGACGGGGAAGAAAAAAGTCAGATGGCCCCGGCCCGATAACAATTTTAATGCACCGCGAGATATTGAACGTGCCGGCCGGTATGGAAACTCATCACAAAAATCACGTCACGCTTGATAACCGCAAGTGCAACATCGAGGCCGTAACGGTAATGCAGAATCAATATGCGGCAGTAAAAACACAAAGGCCGACAAAATCAAGGTACAAGGGTGTCAGAAGGGAAATTGAAGATTACGCCGACGGTGGTGAAAGATGGGTGGCAAGAATAGGTTATGGAGGTACTAAGCATCATCTGGGTGTTTTTCGCAGCGAGGTTATGGCGGCGCGGGAATACGACCGGGCGTCGAGAGAGCATCACGGCAGGTTCAGTGAGCCTAACTTCAAGGAATTTGTAAGAAGGAGCGATATCGCGGGCAGGCTCGAGGAGGCACGCGGAAGATTTTTCCTGATGTACGTAAAACTGAGCAACGGGCCGGGTTACGAATGGATTGCCTGCCAGTACAGTAAAAGCGAACAGGAAAGACATCCCGATGGAATCGGGATTTTCGTCAGGGACATACGTCAGAACAAGTGCGTTTTGGTCTCAAAGGAGAAGATACCGGCATTAAAAATCGGAAGGCGAAACGTTCTTGTGGTATGAGAATCGTGCCGTATAATACTCAGGTCTAAGTGGATTTGGGTCGACTCGCCGCGGCGGGTAAAAGGGAATTAACAATGATAAAACAGACGGATATCCTGATAAAGATGATTTTGGGCCCGATTCTATCGGGATTGTTTTGCCTTATGATTTTAACGTGTGGCTGCGGGGGCAAAGGCGACAAGAGATTTACCGAAGAGCAGATGTCAAAGATGCCGCTTGCCCAGAGAGAAGGCCTGCCGGCTTGTTCGGGCGGGCTGGTCCTGGCGGTCAATGATGACGCGTTGACGTTAGATGAGATAGTCGTACCGGCGGGCAAGGTCTTGGGGCCTTTGGCGCAGGAGGCCGACAGAGAGGAATTTGAAAGAATTGCCCGGCCGCAAATAGAGCAGTTTGTCCGAAACAAGATATCTGATTTGCTGATTTACCAGCAGGCGAAGAAGAGTCTTCCCGAAAACATTGATGACGCCCTTGAGAAGGCCGTCCAGCAGGAGGAGAGCAGATTTTTAGCACAGTTCGGCGGTGACTACGCCAAGGCGGAAAAAGTACTGAAGGATATGGGGCTCGACTGGCAGGGCTTCTATGAAGAGCAAAGAAAGCTGATTATTACACAGTCATTTCTTTCAGAACAGTTGAATCCCGACAAGTCGGGAGCAGAGCCCATCACACACAGGCAGCTTCTGGAATTTTACAATGCAGTTAAGGATGAGCTCTATGCAACCGAGGGCAAGATAGAGTTCAGGCTTATTGACATAAGGCCGCCCTATGGGCCTGTGATGGGGATGCAAGAAGAGGCAAAGGCCCTGGCTGAGCAGTTGGTCGAACGGGCGAAACAGGGTGAGGATTTTGGCCGGTTAGCGAAAAAGTATTCTCAAGGCCATCGTGCTTCATACGGCGGGCTGTGGAGTTCGGTGCAATCAGGCTCATTGGCCCAGCCGTACGACGTTCTGGAAAAGGCCGCTGAGAAGCTAAAGGCCGGCCAGATTAGCGGGCCTATCGAGGCTGACGGCCATATCTTCATTATCAAGCTGGAAAGTAAACAGGAACAGTGCTTTAAGCCGTTTGAGGAGGTCCAGCACGAACTGGAAAGACGACTTACGCTTAAACGACGTGAAGAAACTTTCGAGAACCTGCTGACAAAATATGAGGAGCAGGCTGATATCGGGGATAGCGAGACGTTTATCGAGCTGTGCCTGCAGGAAATCTATAGAAAGTATGGCCCTTCGGCAGAGGCTTCTACCGGGATGGGAAACGATAGATGAGAATTGTTGCTCACGGGATAGATTTGGTCGATTGTCCGCGAATAGAAATGATGGTGGAGCGGCACGGCCGAAAGTTTATGAGTAGAGTTTTTACAACCGCCGAGCAGGCGTATGCGGATTCCAATAAGGACAGAATCGAGAAGCTGGCGGGTCGATTCGCGGCAAAAGAGGCGGTCTTAAAATTAATGGGGACGGGATGGCGTGGAAAGATTGCCTGGACGGATATAGAAATCAAGAATAATCCCGTCGGCCAGCCGGAAGTTACGCTTACGGGCGAGGTCGAAAAGATTGCCGAGAAACTCGGAATCGAGCACGTAAGTGTCAGCATCACGCACACAGCCAATTTTGCAATTGCATCGGCAGTCGCGCTGACGAAAAGTTAGGCGGGGCAAATGGTTTTTTAGTTAGAGCAACTTCAAAAATTCTTCGATAGTAAGTTCAGCATCACGCAGCAATTTGCGTATGAGACCTTTACCCAATGTTTTATGACGAGGTATAGTTAAGGGCTGTTTAGTACTATTGCTTTTGTGGCGCATTCGTACATGGCTACCTCGCTGGCGAACGACTTGATAACCTACCTTCTCAAAACATTTAACGGCTTGATTACCAGAAATGACGGGTAGTTTAGGCATAAGATAATGTGTAGAAGCTTAATTCCTGGGGATGGAAATTTTTAAGGGCCTCTTTATTTTCTTTCTCCTCGAGACATAAATCGATTACTTCTCGAATATTCTTTAGGGCTTCATCTATGGTTTTTCCCTGGCTGTAGCAACCTGAGAATACAGGACATTCAACTACATATAATCCATCTTCATCTTTCTCTATTAATATAGGTAACTGATGGTTCTTTCTCATTTTCTGTTCACCTCTGTTATTAAAATACCATATAAGGCTTTAAAAATCAAGTAAATTGTGCCGGTAATTTCTTATGTCTAATGCGGACTCACTTTTCGTGCGGAATCGCATCGGTCATCTGCACACACGCTTCTTCGGTCAAGGCATGCCACTCTTGAGTAGAAATCCTGCGTGTGTCCTCCTGTAGTTTGGCGAAGAGTCTCTTTCCTCCCTTTGTGCGATAGAATGCTGAAAAAGCGTCAAAACCAATTTCTTCGATCTTATCAGGTAGTGCTTCCTCGTAAAGCTTACGCTCTTCCCAGTGCCTTATCACGTTATGGGTGATTTGCGCAGGGGGATACCAAGGTTTCTTTTTGCGTTTGAGATCCGTGACTATGCCTTCTTTCGACAGCATCCACAACCGATCTGCTTCTCGGTGAATAACCGCCAAACGGACGCGGGGCTCCAGTGCAGGGCCGAATAAATATGCTGCACTTTCCTTTCCACCGAGCAACTCGGCGATCGTCGGATCGTCGTGATGTCCGATAATCCATTTGACTTCGGATATCTCATCTGGCGTGAACGTAGGTTCAATTTGTAAGGACATAAATCCTTCCAGTAACGAGACGCTATTGCGCATATGTCGTCTGCGTTGCTCGATGCCCGGCTCACGCAAAGATGGATCAGCATCAACATCTTTTTTTCTAATCTTCTTCTCACTCTTGGGCTCGTACGCGTTCCCTGAGTCGTGAAACACCGCCGTCACAATGGCGCGCTTCAAAGTGTCTGGTTCCATATCTGTCTCCGCCAACAGTATCCGGACTAAGAATTCCACAACCTGTGGCGTGTGGTGTATGGGGTTCATATGCCGACCATCCTTCAACGCAGGAAGGGCGTTTTCGTATGCAGCTTTCAACAAGCGACAGATGGACCCGTGTCCCGATTCCTTCAAAAGGCCACACACCTCATCTATTTTGGCATTTGCCTTTGCCTCCTCCTGCTCAATCGCGGTTCCTTTCTCCGTTTTCAAAGGACAACTACTCCTTTCCTCACTAGGTTTGAACTATTTCTTATATGGTTTCCGTATAAGATGCCAAACTTAGCTAATTATTAATATACGCCACATCTTTATAACATTATTAGAGAAATTGTATCGATTGTCAAGACTTGATTAAAACAGCTTGGCAGGTATACCGGATTGTATTCTATTTCAATCTCTCAAATCATATAAGGTATTTATGACCTTAAAGCTTACTGAACTTCACAGAGTAGGAGTTGAGGGAAATTATGATAAAGCGCCTGATTTGAAAGCTATCTACTCTTTCTTTGCCACAATGGCGAACAGTATCGGTATGTACATTATGAAGTGCTTCCAGCTTCCTGGGCGTGCTTGGGGGTATTGCTTAAGGTGTTCCGGCGATTCCTGAACCTGTTGAATCGAGAAGCCGTTGTCTATAAGCCCATTGAAGACGTCGCTCAAGTAATGCCTGAACTCAATAGCCCCGTCCTCACGCCGGTTGACCCTTTCCGTAAACGGCCTGGTAATACGATATCCCTTGCCATCCCAGGTTTCGTCCACAAACGCAACACCCGCGTCACCGGCATCAGCTCGATACACACCGCCGGGTCTCAGCACCCTTGCAACCTGGGCATACACCTCCCGAACGTCAGGTACATAGCTCATTGAGGGTGCCTGATACACAAGGTCGAAGGATTCGTCATCCAGACACGAAAGGTCCCGCATGTCCGCTTGAATAGTTGTGACCTCATAGCCGTAATGCGCCGCTGCGTTCCTGTCCCCATCCAGCTGTCCCTCGGTCAGATCTGCCACTGTCAACCGCGCGCCAAGAAGACCAAACACGGCCGACTGCTGACCACCACCGGCTGCAAGACACAGGACATCTTTGCCTTCGACGTTAGCAAGTATGCTGGAGGGATACACTTCGTCTAATGGCTCTGGTACAGTAAGCAGTTTACCTTTTGCATACTTGCGGAGGATGGCCCTGTCAAGATTCAGCCACGGACGCGTGAATCCACATCCTTCTTTGACCATCTTATCCCAATGCCGCTCGTTGGCAAATCTAACCTCATCGCGTTTGCTCATCTTTTTTCGGTTTTCTAACTGTGATTATATGGTTTTCGTATAAGACACTATAACAATCTACACTGTACATCCTGATACTATTATTCGGGAAATGACATTGATTGTCAAAACTTGAATAAAAAAGCTTAGGAAGCTATACTGATTAAATATGTCCGGCAAAAAGAAAACAAATAGTTTCGACTGCATTGTGATAGGCGGCGGCCATGCCGGTGCGGAGGCGGCTTATGCAGCGGCAACCATCGGGGCCGGGACCTGCCTTATAACCATCAGCAAAGAGACAATAGCAAAAATGAGCTGCAATCCCGCGATTGGCGGGCTCGGGAAGGGACAAATCGTCCGTGAAGTAGATGCATTGGGGGGGTTGATGGCCGAGGTAATCGACGCGACGGGTATCCAGTTTCGCCTGCTTAACCGCTCAAAAGGACCGGCCGTACAATCGCCGAGAGCACAGGCTGACAAACACAAGTACCGGAATTATATCCGCCGGCGACTCGAAGAGACGCAAAACCTGACTATCGTTGAGGCGATGGCAGAGCAGATACTTGTAAATGGAAATAGAGTCGAAGGAGTTCGTTGCGAGGACGGTAGTACTTACTATGCGGGCGTTGTTGTCCTTACCACAGGGACGTTCCTTGGCGGCGTAATGCACATAGGGACCGAGCAGTTTAGCGGTGGCCGGTTAGGTGAGCCTGCCAGCAATGCGCTTTCGAGAAGTCTAAAGCAGATAGGGCTTCGAGTCGAACGGCTGAAGACTGGTACACCCGCCCGGCTGGATGCCGGGACCGTCGACTACAAAAAGTGCCAGATTCAGCTCGGTGATGAGAGGCCTGTGCCGTTTTCATTTATGACTAAGCGAATAGACCGGCTTCAAAAGCCCTGCTGGATTACCTACACCAATGAGAAGATACACCAGTTAATCCGGGATAATCTGCATCGGGCGCCGCTATATACGGGCCAAATAAATTCTGTCGGCCCGCGATACTGCCCGAGTATCGAGGGAAAAATTGTACGGTTTGCCGATAAGAGCCGTCACCAGGTGTTCCTTGAGCCTGAGGACGAGAATATATCTACCATTTATTGTAATGGGATAAGCACGTCTTTGCCGCGGGATGTTCAGGAGCAGATGTTGAGACTTATGCCGGGTACGGAAAATGCCCGGATATTACATTACGGCTACGCAATAGAATATGATTACTGCCCGCCGGTTCAACTGCAGGTTAGTCTGGAGACCAAAAAAATTGAAGGCCTGTTCCTGGCGGGGCAAATCAACGGCACAAGCGGTTACGAGGAAGCTGCGGGGCAGGGGATTATAGCAGGGATAAACGCGGCAAGAAAACTCCAGAGTTTAGAGCCGATAATGCTGGGAAGGGACCAGGCTTATATCGGCGTACTCATCGATGATTTACTGACGAAGGGTATTGACGAGCCATATCGGATGTTTACCTCACGAGCGGAGTATCGGCTTGTGTTAAGGTCCGATAACGCAGACAGAAGATTAACTCAAATTGGCAAATCGGTCGGACTCGTGACTGCGGAGAGATGGTTTAGATTCGAAAATAAGCTTCACGACGTCGCAAAGTTGGAAACATACATTAAACAAAGCCGGTCCGGAGGGCTTAGCTTATGGCAGCGAATACAACAGCCGGGCAGCCGGATGGATGAAAGGCTGCGCTGTGATGGTGAGTTGAAGCAATTGTGCTTTAGCGACGAGGTAATCGAAACCGTGATGATAGACGCCAAATACGAGGGTTACTTAGACAAACAGGCAAAGATGGTTGCCGAATTTCACAACCTGGAAGACAAGAAGGTGCCGGACGACCTCGATTATGACGATATTGTGCATCTTCGCGCAGAGGCACGAGAGAAGCTTTCTTTTCACAAGCCCTATACGCTTGGTCAGGCAAGCAGGATATCGGGTGTCACACCGGCTGATATTGTGGTCATTCAAATTCATATGAAGAAGAAAGCCCGGCCGATCTCCCCTTGGACGTCCCATAGGGAGTGATGTACAGGCCTGATAGAAGTGAAGCTTTTCAATTCGCCTACTTACCCTGGGCCACTTCCCAGCGAAATGCATCGGCTTCCCAGTGGCTTATGAAATCGCGCTGTCGTTTGGTCAGACTGGTAATACCGCCCATCCTGAACGCGTTAGCGCGAATGGCAAATGAACTTAAGACAATATCCCTGACGATGTGAGCAGTTTGAGGTCTGGACGCGATGAAAAGGCCGACGTCTTTAATGAGAAAGGCAATTGTAGGTCTTACATTTTTACGAAGCTGACCGACGAGTTTACGGACAATTTTTTTCCGGCCGGGCTTTTCGAGCCACATTGCAGGGCCATTTGCATAAAGCAGCTCATCGGGTGTCAAGGCAGGGGGGCGTAGCATTTCAGGCGCATTTTTTTCCTTCATAAACTCGGCGATACGGTTGTCATAGAAATAGCTTATTGTGATATATTGGCCGGTGGCTTCATAAAATGCCTTACGAATAATCGATTTTGTCTCGTTTATGGTTTTTCGGTCGAGGGGTTTAAGTTTTAAAGTTTTTGTTTTTTTAAGCTTACTGTTGCAGCGGGCTATAATCATTCGAACAAGCCTTAGCGCCGAATCAGGATTGTTTGCACTGACAATCAGGCCGTGCTTTTCAAGGAAGAGAATAGAAGCTTTTTTGCCGAACCGCTTTTGATATTCGATGATTAGTTTTGAAATTTTCTTCGCAAGCGAAAATCCTGGAGCGGCGTAGGGAATCCAAAGGGCAGGGGGCTTTTGGTCTTTGAATAGCTTCAGGAGCCGGGCCTTTCCGGTTTTGGCGTTTAAATATGCGATGACGGCGCTTGGATGCAGATGAATAACGCACTTGCCGAGGAAGGCATGCAGATGCGCTTCTACGGAAGGGCGGCTATTGCCGGTAGTTTTGTCACGACAGGCTAAAAGGAGTCGATTAACAACCTCAGCCTCCCTTGCGGGAATATCCAGTTGTGATACCGATTTATCTCTTATGATGGACAGGACCGCCTCGAGTTGTAGTTTCCGCCAGCCGGCCCGGCGGTTCATATCTTTAAGGGGTGTCCCGCTGGCCTTGATATACATATATTTGCCGTTGTCAGTCTTGACCGAGGTATTTCCGCCGCCACCCTGAACAAGCGAGCTGTCCTTGCCGACCGTATTGGATATCTTGATTAATTTCGATAGAGTTTGTGCCTCGTTGCCCGTGACCTGTGCCCCGAGCGACGAGCGACGGGATTTATCTCGGCGTTGCATCAGGCAGGCCTCCATCCACGGGAATTGTAGCACCGGTGGTAGGCGTCTGGCGCGTTACAAAAAAAAGGACCGCATTTGAGACGTGTCGGCCGGTAATCCTGGCCTTTAGTAAATTCCTGTTACGGTAATACTCCTCCAGGCCTTTTTCATCGAGGCCGCGGGCCTTCATTCGGTCGGGCCCGATTTGCTCCCATAGGCCGGATTTGTATTTGCCCTCGGAAAACACGCCGTCCGGCGCGACCATATTCACGCGAACGCCGTACTTTGCCAGCTCGATGCTGGCGATTCTGCCTAATTGATGACAAGCGGCTTTAGTGGCGCTGTAAGCGCCGAAGCCGGCTCCGGGGGCCGGAACGTTCTTGGTGGATATAACAATAATATCGCCGCCGATTCCCTGATTAATGAAAAGCCGGGCAGACTCGGAAAGCGTTAATAATGCTCCTTCTACGTTTACTTTTTCTAATTTGCGAAATTCGTCAAGGTCTATGTCCTTCAGATTCGCGACAAGCGGTATGCCCGCATTAACAATAACGATATCGATGCCGCCCCAGGTTTGAACAATTTTTTCGAAGCCCTGGCTGACAGATTCCTTATCGGTAACGTCGAGAGGTATTGATATAACGCGCTTTGCATCTATCTGTCTAAGGTCGGCAGAAAGCTCATCGAGTTTCTTGCCCGGCAGGTCAGTGGTAGCCAAATGACAGCCGGCCTCCAAAAGCCCAACGCAAATCCCATAACCGATAGCACCGGCAGCGCCGGTTATCAAAGCAACTTTGTTATGAAGCGGCAGCTTGGAATCGTCTTCACTTTTCTCAACATAGAACATGCCAAGGTTTTCAATACATACAATTTCAGGTTTTGATTTATGTTTGGTCGAGTAGGCTGAAATGGCATCGCTTATTTTTGTGCGGGCGTTTTCCGCTGGTTCATTAACATCCAGAGCATCTAAAAAAAGTGGCGGTCTTTTGCTTCCAAGTAAGTCGAGCTTTAGTCCACCGGTTTTGTCGTGGGCTTTGTCACATTCTTTCTTGGTCTTCTTGGCCGCAGCAAAACCTGTGGTGTGCCTGATTGCCCTGAGCGTAGTGTCGAATCTATCGAGGGCTTCTTCGTATGTTAAAGATTTCAGAATAACAGGCTTGTACGGCATATCCTCGTTGTCAGTTTTCCCTGCCAGAAGTCCGCGAACAACCGGTATTATCTGAGCCAATCGATTAAAAGATTGTTCATCTATTGCATTATTTTTCATCTTATATCCCTAAAACTTATTCCTTATAACTATGTTAAGGGCATGTTCTGAGCGATGCTGAAGAGTCCAAAATATCAGCTAACGCTTCGAATCACCTGCAAAAAATGCAGCTATTTCTTGTCAAGCGTATTCAGTTATTTGCTTCAAATATTCTCACAATAGCAGAATGGACCCGGCCTCTGTCGAGAGGAGTCCATCCATTTTCGTCCTCTGCATTTGGATCTGCGCCGAGGCGTAACAGGAGTTGGACTGCCTGAACATGACCGAATTGGGCAGCACGGTGCAATGGGGTGCGAAGGTGTTTGTCCCTGACATCAACGTCCGCATCATGACGAACCAAAATAGAGATCATATCTATGTTGGCTGCGTCAGTCTTGACCGCGTGATGCAAAGGTGCCCAACCAAGATTGTCCTTCTGGTTCGGATTAGCGCCTGCCTTTAGCAGCCGCTCCACAATGAGAGAGCGGTCGGAATCCGTGGCCATGATCAAAGCCGAATGGCCCATGAGGGCTTTCTCATCAGGGTCTGCGCCCTCCGCAAGAAGGCGATCGACCTCCTGAATGTTTCCTGTAGCCACCGCGACACACAATGGGGAACTCTCGAAGCTTTCTTTGGCGTAGTCTACGAAAGCCTTGCCAGCGATGTAAAGTCCAAGGGGCACAAGTACAATAAGGACAGCTAAAGCAATGAAGAACGCCAGAAGCCAACCGTGGATTCCGCGCTTTTGTTGGATTGTCGGAGGCTGTTGTGCCAAAGGTTGTGTAGTCTTAGGAGGGCTTATTTGGGCGACGGGCGCAGTTGGGATTGGCAGCGGCGCTTCAGGTTGTGAGGTTACAACATGAGGTCTTGGTATCGTCTCCTCTCTCAGTTCTTTCCATCGGTTCTTGATGTACGTACCGTTGATTATCCAAAGAACAGGATTCAAGGAGCAAATGGTGTAAAGAATCCACGCCCAGCGATGGCGACACAGGATGAAGATTCCAGGGATAAAAAGAACGACGACCACTAGAAAGAAAAAGCCTATAACCTCATCTCCGGAAAGATCCCCTGACAACGCTGCGAGGATCAGAAACGGGATGAGAACGATAGCAACGAACAATATTCTGAAACCAGTGAAATAACCCCACTTGAACCCCTTTGCGTTAGGATTGCTCTTACGAAGCTTTTTGTCTCGCCACAGGGCCAAGAGAAATGCTGGTAACGCCACAATCAAATTGATGACGAGGTATTCGTTCATTTCGTTCTCCTGAGACTAAAGTTTAGTAGGGTGGGCTTTAGCCCACCAATTTTATGGTGGGGCAAGCCCCACCCTACCTGATTATCGTGCTTATTATAAATTTAGCGTTTTCGAGAGGAGCCTTCCCATCAAATACCGCGCTGCCGGTAACAATTATGTCAGGTTCCATTCGGGCCACGTCCTCAATGTTATCACGAGTAATGCCGCCATCGATGCCTACCAAAATATCTTTCTTTGCATCGTAAATAATTTGTTTTAACTGTCCCAGGCGCGACTCGGTAGAAGGGATAAATTTCTGGCCTCGCAGGCCGGGATTCACCGCCAGGAGAAAAACCATTTCCAACTCATCGATAAGTGGCGTAATAACTTCAAGTGGCGTTCCGGGATTCAGGGCAAGGCCGCGTAGAATACCTCTGTTAGAATCTTTTGCATTAGTCATTTGGCCGAGTTTCTGTAAAACTTGATGTATATGCCGACTTGACTCGGCCTGCACGGTAATCATATCGGCGCCGGCAGCAACATAGTCTTCGAGTTTTTCCAGCGGCTCATTTATCAGCAGGTGCACGTCTTTGAGTAAGGGTGTTTTTACAGCCTTTATAAAGCCGGGCCCCACGGTCATAATAGGACAAAAACGGCCGTCCATAACGTCGAAGTGCAGCAGCTTTACACCCGCGTTTTCCATAAGTTTCAGTTCTGAGCCTAAGGACATCATATCCGCAGTGAGTAAACCCACACTGATAAGTGGGCAGGCCTTGCGCAGCTCATTTAAAAGGGATTTGTTTTTCATTTTTCAGGGTTTCGTAAAGCTCATAAGCCTCTTTCGGCTTGGCATTTTCGTGAACAATCTTGCGAATCGCCTGCATCATTGCCTTTGGAGCGTCGCTCTGAAAGATATTACGGCCCATATCCACGCCAACCGCGCCCTGCTGAATGGCGTTATAGGCCATTGTAAGGGCGTCAAGCTCAGGTATTTTCTTGCCGCCTGCCATTACAATCGGCACCGGGCAGGAAGCCGTAACCGTCTCGAAGCCATCCTCAATATAGTAGGTCTTCACAAAGTGCGCACCAAGCTCGGCGCACATCCGGCAGGCAAGGCGGAAATACCTCGCATCGCGGACCATATCCTTGCCGACCGCGGTCACCGCCATTGTCGGTATGCCGTAACGCAGACCCATATCGATAAGGCGCGTCATATTATGTATGGAGCGCGTCTCGAACTGGCCGCCGATAAATACCTGCAGCGTAACAGCGGCGACGTTCATTCGGATGGCGTCCTCGATATCAACGGCCAGCTCCTCATTCGATAATTCCTTGAGTATACTCGGCCCGCCGCTGCACCGCATAACAATGGGCTTGGTTAATGTAGGCGGGACGGTCGTTCGCAGGATTCCACGCGTAAGCATTATAGCGTCGGCATAATCCATAAGGGGCACAATTGTCAGGTCGATTCGTTCGAGACCTGTAGTGGGGCCCTGGAAATAGCCGTGGTCGATGGCAAACATTACCGTTCGGCCGCTTTTGGGATTGAATATCCTTGAGAGCCTGTTTTTCATTCCCCAGTCGAGAGAACCTGCTCCTTTAAGAAAGAAGCCCGGCGTTTCCATCGGGATGTCTTCGTAAAACCTTTTTGCTTCTTTTCCGGCGTCGGCCTCTGGCATAATTCTTTCCTTTCCTTATTGTTCGTTATAGATAGCCTTTATTTACGCTTCCTGAATGCAGGTATCATTTACACCATGATTCAAGCAGCTTTTTTTCTGCTTTAGCGTTCCATATTCCGTCGGCAAGCTCCTTCGCTACCTCAGGGAGCCGTTCTGCGAGACTGCCCAGCCTTAGCAGCGGCAGTCCTTTGCAGCAGGGATAAACGATTATTTTACCCGCAATCGAGCGATTTTCAACGGCTTTGATTCCATCAATGGCCCCGTCCAGCCCGCAGACGGCGGCGACGGTCAGGTTGGTATCAATCTTCTTCGATTTTAGTTTGCTCATAAGACGTTTCATATCATCGAGGACAGAGCCGCTGGTACCGATGAAATAAAGTTGTTTGTCAATGTAGGTATCCAGGTCGATTTTTGTCGAGGTCTCGGTTGAGATGCCCGCGAAGATATTAATGATTGCCTTTTCGGCAGCGGTTTCGATGGCCTGTGTAACGAACTCGGATTCAGGGACCATCAAGACTATATAACTGAAGTCCTGATGCAACTGCTGCATAGCCGGATTGTAAGGCTGAAACGAGAGCTTGTTTTTCTTTGCCAGCGGCTCAGCAATGCGTTTGAGATTTTGCAGCCGAGTTTCGTCGGTCTCGCCGGCAAAAACCTCAATATCCTTGAGGCCCTGGCAGAGGTTTTGTATTACGTGCATAATGCCCATAGGACCGCCGGCACCAATAATATTAATTTTATCTTTCTTTCTTATTTCGCCGGAGTCTGGAATGTGTTTCATCGACTCAGCAGGGTCGTGTCCCCTCGTACCAATTATTCTGATGCCTGAATAATGTATCCTGCCAAGATTTGTCATAACTTTTCTATCCAGCCGGCCGTCGCAAAGAACGATATTGAGTAATCCGCCTGCGGTGAGTTTTGCAAGCAGTTCTTCGATAGTTTTCGCAGAGGAGCCGAAATATACGATGTCATCATAAAAATCGTATTTCATCTCGGCCTGTGATGAGAGCTCTACATAGTCGATATGTACAGGTTTACCGAATTTGTCGAGAAAGGTATTGAGAAGGCCCTTATTGTATTTTACCTCTGCTGCGATGAGCATTCGCCCATCTGTTTTCAGGCTTCTACGCTGCTTTTCAGCGTAGGCTTCCTCGACACAGGCCCACGGCTCAACCAGAGCAATGGCGGAAGCGGATAATTCCTCGGGAGCAGTCAGAAGCATTGATTCGCCATCAGGCGATGTTATGACCCTTTCGTCCATCAGGACATATTCCTGCAGGGCGCCCTCGAAGTTATATCCGAACGACCCGTTTGAACCGGCTGTGGGCAGCCATCTGTAATCGGTCTGGACGAGGTATCGCCGGCCGGGCTTAATCCCGATACAATCGGGATTGATATCTTTGCCTACGGCCCAGATTCGAACTACTGCTTCGTGACCCGGCACGGTGGGCGCGTTGCCGGGGACATAGCTGGGGATCTCCTTAAGAATGTGTAGGTCTATGCCGGAGATTATTTCTTTCTTTCGAGGATGGTCGGAAAATCTTTGCAGGAGCTTCAGATCGGAGAAACACAACCCGACGGCCTCCACACGGCAGAGAATCTGGTGCGGGCCGGGGACAGGAACGGGTTTGGCTGGATTTAATATCAATTGGCCGGGGCCTGTCAATTGCACGGCGTGTTGTGTATTTGGAATAGAATAATCCATATCGGTATTTTATTACGTCTGGGTTTTAATTTTTACTAAAATCTGTTGGAGTAATATACTCTTTTTTCAGAATGTTATGGAGAAAGTAAACTATAGGCGTTATTTCGTTGACAATTTTAGGAATGATTAGTAGGTTTGACTGCCTATACAAGGTAAATATAATGCGGGCGTAGCTTAATGGTAAAGCTCCAGCCTTCCAAGCTGGTCATGTGGGTTCGATTCCCATCGCCCGCTTTTTAATAAGCTGCTGTTGACCTGCCCGGGGATTGTGAGAACTGGTATGTGGCCTGTTAATTGTTTCGTTTTTTCCTGCAGAATTTAGTAACGGAGCAAGGCGGGAGTTTTTCTCAGCCTTTTTCGATGTAACGGGGAAAAGCGGTTTTTGGGGTTGATAAGCTGGAATTTCCGTGACCAACTCAAAGTCAGGGAGGTCCGTGTAAACGGACAAGCTAAATGGCAGTAACAGGATTTGGGCGGGAAAAGCCGGAGTTGGCGGGGGAAACGTGGGTTTTAAGCCAATATGGGGGGATTCGAGGGCAAGCTGCGAAATAAAATCGAGCGATTCCTATTTGTCACTAAACGGCAAAATCGGGGTTTTTGTGCCAGCTATTTGTCACTAAAACACAGTCCGTTAATTCACTGTAACGAGCGTATTAAACAACGTTTAAATCAATTATCAAAACCGGACCAATGTCCGCAGTAATGTCCGCCTACGGACATCCAATCGGACATGCTTTTTAAGCCGCCCATCACAGGCGCAAAAAATCTCCGCCCGGTTTTTAAGGAATTTCCAAATAACCGGTCGGCGATAGTCGACAATTATAATTTACTCCCGGCGGGCCTTTATGCCCGCTGGGCAGTTACCATTTTTTGGGTAATCGGTAATTAGCGATTACCAGTTCCGCCCTGTTTGTTGCAGCGGGGCTCTTGTCCCGCGAGATCGTATATCTAACGCTTCGCCTTAGTATATTAAAACCGGAATACAACCTTCTAACTCGTCTACAATCATTGATCGTCAGAAGGAATTTGCCTTTAATATTACCGAGACAAATAGCAAGACGCCGGTGATCTTCAGCGGTGAATCTCGCCTTAAAACCAGTGGTGCCCAAATACGGCGGGTCACAGAAAAACACGGTATATAGTCGATCATATCGCTTGATAATCTGCTCAAAGTCGAGGTTCTCGATATAAACACCATCCAGGCGTTTGTGGCACTTCCGGACCACAGCAAAGGCCGAACGTCTTAATCTTGCACTACCAGCCGAGCCGTAACCAAAAGCACAACTGACATCACCGCCCTTACCGCCGAAGGCAGTTTTCAATACAAACCAGGTGCGAGCTGCACGCTGAATGTCTGTCAGGCCTGGCTGCTGCTTATAGTCAGAGAATATAATACGACCTTGTGTGATAAACTGGAGTTGGCTGATAAATTCTCTCGGATGCCAACGCACAATACGGAACAGGTTAATCAGATCGCTGTTGATATCGTTTATGACCTCGACCTTACTCTTCGGTTTGTTAAAGAGCAAATTTGCCGCCCCTGCGAACGGCTCTACATAACAATCATGCTCCGGCAGAAGCTGAACAAGCCGCTTAGCGACCCTGCTTTTGCCTCCTTTCCATGGGACAAGACTACTCAAGGCTCATTGTGTTTCTCCGAATCTTTTTGTGCTATAACATACTTATGCATCGAAAGGGCCGGCGTGACAAAATGCCCGGCGGCTACTATCCGCCAGGCAGGCGGTTAGACCGAATCTTCCGCCCGCGTCGGCCTCGAGTTTTTTTATAGATCAGGATTCAATTTATAATCCGTACCATCCTTAACAATAAGCTTGTTGCTTTTTAGCTTTGACATATATGTATTGAAGCTGCCAGTTGTGCTTTTAAGGCCAACCGCCAGGCCAATTTGTGTTTTTGAAAATTTGCGGCCCGGGTTTTCAGACAAAAACTTGAATATTCTGGCCGCCCCAGATTTGTCGCCAAGCTTCCCTTGCCATAGAGATATAATATCGCTTTTCAGGGATTTTATTCCAGCGGGCAGTGCAGAAACAGAAACTCCGCCAACTGCCCGCTGGACATTATCAATAACCGCCTGCAGGTTGCGATTCTCAACATCTTTGGCAAGCAGCCTGCTTTCGTATTCATTACGAAGCACAATAATTTCCGCATCATCTTTTTTGACCGGAACCGGCTTCGCTGTCTCTTTTGAAGATTTGCTTATTACAACCTCCTTGCCAAATTCTGCAATAAAGGCCTCCACATCCACTATATCTAACTCAGGCATTTGAAATTTACTACCGAGCTTCTCACGGTCGGGATGGAAGGTGTTTCGGGGTCGAATTTTGATTCGCTCAAATATTCCAAGGAATTCCGGAGACCAAATCCAGCCCTCGCCTTTTGGAAGGCTCGGAAGACTCTTCATAAACTTCTCAAAATCACCTTCCGCTGCGTGATATTCAACCCAGTCCTTAAGTGCTTTACGGTCCTGCGGCGATACATTCTGAAAAGCGAGCAGGGTGTCGAGCTGCGTTAAAACATCTTTATTAATTGTGGCCGCACGCTGATTAATAAGGGTTACTCCAAGACCCCGGTTTCTGCCCATTACAACCAGGTTGCTAACCGCATTGAAGGTTTTACCCATCGCGCCGAATACCCTTTGGGGCACAAACTCGTGAGCTTCCTCGATGAAGACATGGCGTGGCGTGTTGTTGATATTCAATATCTCTTCGGCAAATTCAGCAATCAGGTGCCTTTGTGCAGCTTTCGGCATTCCGAAGGTACTGATTACACAGCTTACATTTCTGTCCACAGTGGGGATTCTGGCATACGGATATTTGCATCCCATAGAAACAGGAAAATCAGATGTCAATAACCGTTTACGGCTGTGTTAATACGGATGGTTCGATAACCTTCGAAAATTTGGAGGCTTGTCTTGTTCAAGAGGCTTGTAGAGTTACATCTGGTGAACACGCAGGGCAGGTGGCATTGACTTTAAGCGAAGCTGATGATGAGGATTGCAATGATACTTTTTATGGTTGTTATAATAATACTACGGGCAAATTTCAGGTGGTGATACCGGAGAATTGTTGTATGATACCTGCGGAATGTCAATGGTGCGAAGAATATCAGCCATTAGCTTTAACGGTAGTACTCTCGGCATTCAATAATATTGATTGTTGTTGGTATCCACCAGCAGCGCGCGCTTGTAAAGATTTTGGGGTTGCAAGTACAGTTAACGGTTCTTACGTGTTAAATTGGCGTGGACCTGGCGATCCTTGTAGATATTTGAAAAACTTTACAAAAGATTGTGGGCATACTTATCTTTATTCCGAGGAAGATTGCACGGGAGAGTTGGAATTCGACATAGATTGGGTACATTTACAAATTAGGGCAGTATTAAGAGAAGATGACATATTGATACAAGCATATTTAGATGACCAGGTCCGATTCAATCCTCTAATTTTTAAAGGTACAATTTCATACGGCGAAGGTGAAAGTTGTGGTGAAGCAAGTGGCTCTGCTTCAAATATACTTGAAGGCTGTGTTACTGGTGATGGCCTATCGTGGCGGCCTTGTGAAGGTTCGGGACAAGCATCAGTTTTGACTTAAAAGGTTTGTAATATTGGCTTTATGTAACAAAATTATAAAACCTGAATTTACAAAAGAGCAGATTGCTGAATGCCAGGGTTGCAAACACGCATCAGGCAAGAAAACTTGGTGTTGTCTGTTTGGGGTAAGGATTATAGAGGCTGGTAAAATAATCGTGCCGGACAAAAGAATCAGATTGCCCCGAAATACGACGGAGTATAACAAGGGGAGATTCCAGCGTAATTACATAGTAGCAGTTGATATGGCAAAGGGCAGTGGAAAGAGTCTTGTTAGCGAAACTGAATTTGTCAATCGCAGACAAACCTGTGTAAGATGCTCGCCAATGGATAAACAGGGCTGTTCCTGTGTTGGATGTAAACAATGGCACAGGCTGGTATTTGTAGAAGTAAAATGCCCGAAGGGCAAATGGTAAAATACGGCAATTGATGCACTTAATGGCGAGGGAAAATCAGGTGGCAAAGGCCCATATCAAACCGAAAAAGATTGCAATTAGAAAAATCCAGAAGACCCATTTTAGGGCATCGGTTATTTCCATAATTGCTCCGCCTGAATGTACTTTACAGTCTTAATTGTAATACAGATAATGACTAACAGAAGAAACACTATTATGAACAATTCTACAGACCAACTCAGAATCCGGTCCTTCCAGGAAAAATATTTTTTGTCATTTTTCATATTATCTATCTTATATAATAAAAGAATCGGGTCGCATTGGCAAGTGGTAGCTTAATTAATCTTTTATGAGCATCTATATTTAACTTAAATCTTGGAAAAAAGTGGTTAGGATTATAGGATATATCCCATTACATATATCTGTTATTGTGAAATAAATTTTAGAAAATTCTGAGAATTTCTGAAAAATTATGCTGTTAACAGGGTTCTGTACCTTGTGCAGAGTTTTTTTGCGCCCGTTTTTAGTGACATTTAGCTGGCCACAGGTGACAGATAGCTTGTCTTTCTACATACAGTCCGATATAAAAATTTTCTGGAATTTGTAAAAAAATGATTTTTTTACATTGACTTGGTGGTAAGAAGTGGTATATTTTCCCAAGGAAGACAAGTTAAGTGGGAAGATATCCATGCTCTTACTAACAGGCGAATATGAGCATACAATAGATGAGAAGGGTAGACTCTTCATTTCAAACAAACTGCGAAGTCAGATTGATGTCGATGAGCACGGAAGCAATTTCTATCTTGTGCTTGGTGTTAACGGCATCCTTTGTTTGTACCCGGAAAAATACTTCCAGCAGATCGCCCTTGCCGTGGCTCCAGGGAAGGTTGCCCCAGATGAAGCGGTGGTATTCGAGAGGATGAGCTTCGCTTTGGCCAGCAAGGTTGAGCTGGATCGGCAAGGACGATTGCTTTTGAGTGAGAAGCTGCGAAGACGGGCGGGATTGCAAAACAGTATTACATTAATTGGGGTCAGGGATCACATCGAGTTGTGGAACGCTGCCAGCTGGGAGGAGTACCTAAATCAGAATATGGAGCAGTACCAGCAGCAGATGATGCAGGCAAGGCAGGCGGTCCTTCAAAAGCAGGGCAAAGAGATTGAGTAATAGGGAGAAAGCAGATGCTTGTTACGGAACAAAACCACTTTGAGCTTGTAAAAGAAAGTCTGTGCGGCCGGAGAGAGATCGATGAGCACACATTTGCTTCGGTCGAAGTGCTCAGGGAGCGTATGGAAAGACTGAAACAACTGGATAAGGGTTTTTTCGGTATTGGCTTTTCGCCGTTTGTGCGGCGTCTGGCAAGGCAGCATAAGGAAGTGGCCATTGGTTGAGTTCTCGGGCGAGTTTTTTGTCGCACCGGTTGGGCTGGCATGCTGTGAGGAGCAGAAGTGGCAGAGCGGCCCGTAGCACACATACCTGTACTTGTGAAAGCATTGGCCAAATGGATAAACATACCAGACGATGCGGTCATAGTGGATGCTACTGTAGGATGGGGAGGGCATGGTTTGCTGTTTGGAAAGAGATTAGGAAAGCACGGCACATTCGTTGGACTGGATGTGGATGAAAAGTGCATAGAAGCGGCGGGGGAGAAACTGAAAGACCTTGTCTGTAAGGTGGTGTTGATTCGTGAGAATTTTGCGAATCTTCGGGAGGAGATGGAGGAACGGCAGATAAAAGAGGCCGATTTCATTCTGGCGGATTTGGGCTTCTGCTCGGCACAACTCGATGATAACGCCAAAGGTCTTAGTTTCCAAACGGATATGCCCCTCGATATGAGACTTGATAACAGATTGGAGAGAACCGCGGCAGACATAGTTAATAAAACCGACGAGCGGTCTTTGGCGGATTTGATATATAAGTTCGGGCAGGACAGGGGCTCACGGCGTATAGCCCGTTTTATTGTTCAGCAGCGCCGGCGAGAGCCGATTATAAGTACGGCGCAGCTGGCCGGAGTGGTTTGCAGGGCGCTTGCCAGGCCGGTAAAAACATGGAGCAGAATACATCCGGCAACAAGGACGTTTCAGGCGTTGAGGATAGCGGTAAATGATGAGCTTGATAATCTCCAGAGACTGCTTTACGCGGCGCCGGCTTTGTTAAAACGTGGTGGTTATATAGCCGTTATCAGCTTTCACAGTCTTGAGGACAAACTGGTCAAGGATGATTTCAGACAGAACAGCCAGAGAGGTATTTATGCGGTTATGACGAAAAAGCCGATTAGGGCATCGCAGGCGGAGGTTGCTGAAAATACGAGGGCAAGGAGCGCCAGATTGAGAATAGCCCAGGCGCTGTAAGAGGGCAATAAAATGGAGTTTAGATTATGACTTCTGATGCCAAAATTGGATTGTTGTTAAGTTTGGTTTTTATATTCATAATCGCATTCATAATCAACGGGTTTCCTGAATTCCTCAGGGGAACGGACAGCAATAAGTTAACGCAGGATTACCTGAACAAACTGCAAAGCTATGATTCTGACATAACAAATGGGGCTCGCGAGGTTGTTGAGGCGATTAGTACATTTGAACCTGCCAAAAAGGTTGAGATAATAGGCAGGCGTCATAATGAAGACAGCTTAGCACGATTTGCGGGGCCACTACCTCAAATAAGCCCGGCTTTGAGTGATGACATAACAACTAAGCCGGCCGATTTGTCGTTGCCTGTAGCCGACCGGCCGAGAGAAACTCAGACGGCCCGTTCAGCCGAGCCGGACAGACCTCAAATCTATGTCGTAAAAGATGATGATAACCTTGCCCTGATAGCGAAGAAATTTTACGGGCTGGAAGAAGGAAGCAATAGGGAAAATCTCGAAAGAATATTCATAGCTAACAAGGACATACTTTCTTCACCTGACTTGCTGCAGGTTGGGCAGAGACTTTTGATTCCTCCTTTAAAATCTCTGCAGGAGTTGCCCCTGCAAGCGCATGTAGACTCGAAGCACCTGCTGTTTGAAAGGATAGAAGGCCTTGGAGCAAAGCCCTTGCCTTTGGCCAGCGCTATCCAGACCAAAACCGGCCGATACCGGGAATATGTTGTCAGGGAGGGGGACAGCTTGTGGAAAATTGCTGAGGAGCAGTTGGCTAATCCGAGTCGATATATTGAAATAGTCCGCCTTAACGAAGATATTATCGAGGACGAAAACGAGCTTGTGGTCGGTATACGCATAAAACTGCCAAACAGGTAGCTGACAATCACGATTTGACTTGCTTATGCAATCCCGGTTTGCTTTTATCTTTATTGTTTTTTCTCTCGTGGGGATTTCAATATTTACGGTACACGTGCGAAGTGAGACGGCGCGCAGTTTCTATAAGCTGAGGATTGCGCAGGTACGACAGGGCCGGCTCAGACAGGATTTATGGCAAAAGCAGCTGCAGTTTGAGAGCTTAATCAATCCTGAAGCTATATCAGAGTACTCAAAACCACGGGATGAAGCCGAGAAGGACTAAGGCCATTTTGCCGGCATGGCCCGAGAGCCGACTCCTGGAGGATGACGATTATTAAAGGCATTGAAGGGGACATTAGGGTATGAAAGACCGACGGGCAACGGTTTTGATTTTGCTGCTGTTGGTTGTGGCGTTTGTGTTACTGGCGGCGCGTTGCTTCTATTTGCAGCGTTATAAGAAAGATTATTGCCGGCAAATTTTGCTTAAACGCCAGCTTCGGGTTTCTGAGTTGCCCCGGCGTGGTGTGATACTTGACAGGTGCGGCCGGGTCCTTGGTGCAAGCAACAAAATACAAATCGTCTTTGCCGAGCCACGGCTGGTAAAAGATGTGAAAGAAACAGCGAGCAGACTCGCTTCGATTCTGAATATGCCCGCGCACGAAATTTGCCGGACAATTTTGGAAAGCAGGAATCCGGGATTTGTAAAGATAAAATCGGGCATTTCCGCCGGCCAGCGTCAGGAAGTCGGCAACTCGCGAATCAGAGGAGTTGGGGTTCAGTCCGATTGGCAAAGGTATTATCCAATGGGGGATTTGGCCTGCCATGTTGTCGGCTTTACGAGCAGGGACAATCGTGGGCTTGGAGGAGTGGAACTGAAACTTGAGCAGAAGCTTTGTGGCTCAGCGGGAGAGAATATCTTTTTTGCAGACGCCTCGCGACGGCCTATTGGACTGAAAGGCTATGAAAATCTTTGCAGCGACGGGACGAACGTTGTTCTGACTATAGATGCTGTTATTCAGCAATTTGCCCGCAGGGAGCTTCTGGAGCAGTACAACAGCTACGATGCCGAGTCTACTACGGCAATAGTGATGGAGCCGCAGACCGGAGCGGTATTGGCTCTGGTCTCACTTCCGGATTTTGAGCCTTCTAATTCAGGTGCCGCCGATGCAAATAGTCTGCGTAACCGGGCATTGACGGATACCTTTGAGCCGGGAAGCATTCTCAAGCCCATTATTGCTGCAATCGCGCTTGACACCAAGGCGATTAGTCTGGATGAAACAATCTTTTGTGAGAACGGCAGCTACAGTGGCAGGGGTTTTGGAAGAATTAGCGAGTACGGTGACCACCGGTTTGGTGAATTAACGGTGCGAGGGATTATTGCTCAGTCCAGTAATATTGGGATGGCGAAGATAGGGCAGAAGACAGGCAGGGAGGGGCTGTTTTCCGGGCTAAGGCTGTTTGGATTTGGGCACAAGACGGGGATAGATTTGCCGGGTGAGGCCGTTGGTTTATTACGGCCTGCCGACAAATGGACCGGTTACAGTGTAACGCGGATACCCTTCGGGCAGGAGATTTCAGTGACAGCGATACAGTTAGCCCGTGCTTTTTGTGTATTGGCCAATGGCGGACGGGCCGTGGAGCCTTACGTTGTTAAGGCGACTGCTGATAATAAGGATAAGGTCCTCAGTTACAGGCGTCCATTATCTGACGGTGGCTTCATTGTCAGGCCTGAGGTTGCGCATTGGATGGTAACGGAGGCTATGACTGCTGTAGTCAGGGAAGGGACGGGCAGGAGGGCGAGTCTGGAGGATTGGGAGGTATTCGGTAAGACAGGCACTGCGAATATAGCGAGGTCGGATGGAAAAGGTTATGAGGAAGATTGTTACGTTGCTTCGTTTGTGGGTGGTGCGCCGGCTGATTCGCCCCAGGTCGTTGTGTTAGTTTCGATTTATAAACCGAATGTCGCTCTCGGCAAAGGTTATACCGGCGGTATTGTGGCCGCCCCGGTAGCAAAGAAGATAATCGCAAAGACTCTCAGGTATCTGAAGGTACCAGGAAGGATTAACCGCTAAGGGCGCAGAGAAGATTGGTTAAATGATAAGATATTATCTCTGTGTTCTCAGAGGAAAGAGGCAGTGATGTGAAGGAAAACGCTCCTGTACAGGTTATTGTTCGATTTGCTCATTTTTCTTTTCCGGTTTGATGAGATTCTTCGTCCGCCTTTCCGCCTGTGGCGGACAAGCGGCGGACTCAGAATGACGAATTCGAGGATTGGCCGATATATCCGGCATCTACGCAGAACTGGATGATATCGCGGGCCAGAGGCCCGGCATCGGTTGAGCCGCGCTGGCCGCCCTCAACAACAACGGTGATGGCAATGCCGCCTCCCCGGCTATCCTCCGCAAAGCCGGCGAACCAAGCGTGGTCGGGCTCTTCGGTCGAGCCCGTTTTGCCATAGACCCTTACGTCCTGTTCCGCAAAGCCGCTATGTTCGAATTCCTTGTAGGCCGTTCCACCGAACTCGTTGACCACAGCGTACATTCCATCACGGACGAGCGCCATTGTCTCGGGATGGATACCAAGGTCTACTTCTTCTAAACTGCAGTTCGGATCATTGGCGTCCTGAATAAATAGCGTAGGTGGTTTGTAGCGTCCTCCACGGGCAATGACAGCCATTGCGTTGGCAACCTGCAGGGGTGTTACTCGCAGGTTTCCCTGGCCGATCCCGAATAGTCTTTTCTCACTGACTTTAATCGGTTGTAATTGTCCGGGCTGCGCAGGTATGTCGGGACTTGAGATAACGCCCTGAAGCTGCATCTGTATTGCGGTATCGGCGGCAAAGTCTCGCCCTGATTCGTGGTAGGGCCGGGGTCCCTGCAAAATTTTCCTTCCGTAGCCGAATCGCCCCAGCCATTCCTGCAGTACTGGCCCGTCAAGTCTGTCGGCCAGTCGTGAAAAATAGATGTTACAGCTTCCTTTGATTGCATTGTGGGCATTGTTATTGCCGTTCCACTGGTCGTCGTGGCAGGTATTCCTGTACTTCTGAAATATCCAGCAGCTTGGCCAGCCCGATGGCGCAAACTTTGCAGGACAGGAGATGACCTCATATGGTGTGATTGCGTTTGCCTCCAGGCCGGCAATGAGTATCACGGGCTTGATAACCGAGCCCGGCGGGTACTGTTGGCGTATCGTCCGGTTCAGCAGGGGATTGTTAGGATCGCTGATGAGCTGGCTGTATCTCTGCCGGATGGTGTTTAAGTCAAAAGAGGGCATAGAGACCATCGAGAGAATGTTGCCGGTGGTGACATCGAGGACAACTACCGCGGTTGGACTGGTGCAGTTTACATTTATTGTACAGTCGGCAAGGTACTGCTGTATTCTTTCCTGGAGAAGTATATCAAGTGTCAGGTGAATATCCTGACCGAATTGCCTTTCAGTGCGTTCGACGAGTTGGTCGTCGAAATTATAGGTAAGCCTGCCTCGTCTTCCACGAAGAATGCCTTCGCATAGATACTCGATGCCGTCCCGGCCGGCCAGGTCTTCACTGCTATATTTCAATAATTCATCGTTGGCTAATGGCAGCTTATACGGCTCTTGTGCTGGGCCGACCCAACCTATGATTTGAGCGGCCGCTGGGCCGTATGGATATATTCTCTTGATATGAGGGGTAATCCCGACCCACTTTGAATCAATGAACTGCAGTTGTGCGGCGAGAACGTCGTCGTCGGTCTGGAGATCAACCAACGGCCAGGTGGTGTGCATTTCCGCAATATCAATTTTGTCGATTAGCAAAAATCGCTGAGCGACTGTGGGAAATTTTTTTTCGAAGTCCGCTATGGCCTGCGAGAGTCGAATACTCTGAATATTGCCGTCGTGACTCTTCAGTAATTCCGAGTCCTGGCAGTTTTTCCGCCAGGCCAGGAATGTCCGCAGATTCCATATACGTTGGTTTATGCTCTGGATTTTCTTTTCGATTTCCTTGTGTTCTATGCCGAAAAGCTGCACACATTTGTAGATAACATCCTGCAGGGCCTCGACTTCGTCTTTGAATTCTGCCTGCAACTCGGTTAAAGGCTGTTGACGATTTTTGCCTTTGGCGTTCTGTTGCAGCAGTTTTACCTGCCAGAACCGTTCATCCATAAGGCGGATCAGTCTGTAATGGATACACAACTGGAATCGCGGCTCATCTATCGCCAACTTTCTGTTCTTGTTGTCTAATATTGTACCCCTTATTGTTGAGAGCTGTCTGGCTTTGTCTTTTTGTAGTGCCTCAATGCGACCTCGATAGTAGGACCGAGATAGTAACTGCATCTGGACTAGTCGAATCAGGCAGATGAACAGCAGCAGTGCAGCCAGAGCTACGAAGATCCTCAATTGCTTATAGTACATTGCTCATCCTGTGAATTGTCCTGATGCGATGTTTTTTTATACCCATCCACCTGAGTGATGCAGAGAAAAACCACCCAAGAAAGAGCCATATGACAGCGGAATATAGTGCGGTTCCGAAGATTAACCTGCCGGTATTAACTGTCATTGACTGGCCGGCCAGAGAGGCGAGTAACCGCGCAAGGCCCTCAGCCGCCAGGCCGGTGAGAAAAATCACGGCTATCTGGTGGAACTTATTATTAATCATAATAAGGCTGCGAAGATAAGCCAAAAGAGAACCGAACAGGCCGAAGCTAATGATATGTGGTCCCATAGGCGGTCCAATCAGGTCTGCTGCCAGGCCGGCGGCGAAAGAGACGATTATTGCATCATATTTATTGCAGCGCATGGCAAAGAACACTACAAGGATCAGCAGCAGGTCGGGTTTAACGTTGAGGTTTGTAACAGCGAGCCAGTCGAGGATAATGCTTGCCTGCACCGTGGCAAGAACCAGAATAAAGATAATAAAACGTGGCCAGCGCATTGTTTCTCCTTGGCTTTTCTTATAGCCCGGCCGTGGCGGAACAGACATTTTTCAGGAATTCATTACAATCACCGCTACACTGCTCAGGTTTTCAATATCGCAGGCGGGTTTGACGGCTATATCCCACAAAAGGGGATTTTCTTCATCGGGGCTGTAACTCTGGACCCGGCCGATGATGACGGGTGTATCGAGGAATCCGGGCTTTTTGTCGGCATATACGAGATAACCGCTTTTTATATTATATCTTTGAGGCAGCATCCGGATATTGGCGCCGCCTTTGCCGTCGCCCTGCATTTTCCAGCGAATATAGGCGTTTGAAGCTGCTATTTTTACCGGAAGTCTGGACGTGGTGTCGGTTACCAGCCTTACTTTTGCGGTACTTGCGGAGATGTCGCTTATAGTGCCGATGACGCTGTTTTCTCCGAGGACGTACTGTCCTCTATCGAGGCCGTCAGCCCGGCCTCGATTGATAATTAGTTCCTGCCTGTCGGCATCAATCGAGTGAGCGATTATGTCGGCTAATACAAAGCCAGCCGTCTCGAAGGCAAATCTGTCTCGCAGTCGACTTAACGTCTCAAGCTTTTTGTGCGCATCATCAAGTTCGGCTCTGAGGTTTGCAGCGTGGTTTTCCAGCTGGAGATACAGCCTTCGGTTGACATAACCGGAAGCGGATTGAGCATTTGTGGCGACAGAAGAGAAAGTTCTTAAACCTGCGTTTAGTATAGGCAGGGGCATAAGTCTGATGAAAGCAAAGTGAAGTTTGTTAGTAAAACGCTGCGGGCTGAAAAGACAGATAAGGCCGGCTAACATAAGCCAGGTAAATAACATAGCCTTAGATATTCTGATTTGTCTGCGTGCCATATCATATTGCGCCGATATCCGGAATTCCAAGAACTTCTCGCGCGCAGGTAGCCAGCACAGTTCTGTTTGTTCTTTTCAAGGATTTGTTTTTTTACGGGCTCTCCATAGCAATCGCGAATATCCTGTGATTATTGGGCGCCGAAAAATGGCATCGTCAATCCCATCCGTAACCCTCATGGTCCATTGTGTCTTTCCAGGTTTCGAGGTTTTCAAGATAGACACTTGTCCCCCGTGCCACGCATGTCAGAGGGTCCTCGACCCTTTCGACCTTCAATCCTGTGGCATTAGCAAGGACTTTATCCATTCCTCGCAGTAATGCCCCTCCGCCACAAATATGCACGCAGTTTTCAATCAAATCAGCCGCCAGCTCGGGTTCAGCTTTTTCGAGAGTTCGGGTGACCGTCTCGATAATTCCGGCAATTGGTTCCCTGAGTGATTCGCGTATCTCTTCGCTTGTCACGACGATTTTTCGCGGCAGGCCCGAAATTGTATCTCTGCCGGCCACCTCTATTGTCAACTCTTCTCCGTCGAGCGGACAGGCTGAGCCTATCTGGATTTTGACCTGTTCGGCTCTGGGTTCGCCAATAAGCAGATTATAGGTTCTTTTCAGGTGGTTAATGATTGCCTCATCCATATCGTCACCGCCGAGTCGAACGGATTCACAGGCGGCAATGTCGGCAAGGCTCATTATAGCCACCTCTGTGGTTCCGCCGCCGATATCGACAATCATAGAGGCGGTGGGCTCGGTAATTGGCAGATTGGCGCCGATTCCGGCGGCCATCGGCTCATCGACCAAATAGACCTTGCGTGCGCCGGCCCTTTCGGCACTGTCAATAACGGCTCTCCTTTCGACCGCGGTTATACCGCTTGGGACGGCGATTACGACGCGAGGCCGAACGAGTCCTCCGCGACCGCCGTGGACCTTCCTGATAAAGTAGCTGAGCATCGCCTCGGTGATTTCGAAATCGCTGATGACCCCGTCTTTCAAAGGCCTGATTGCGCTTATGGAGCCGGGTGTTTTACCGAGCATCTCTTTTGCAACGAGTCCAACGGCTTCACCGTTATTGAGGACAATATTTGTTCCTTTGCGAACCGCTACGACGGAGGGTTCATTTAGGACGATACCCTCGCTTCGGACGCATACGAGGGTAGTGCACGTTCCTAAATCGATTCCCATATCCGTGCTGAACCAGCCTAAGACCGTATCCAGTAACATAAAGACCGCCTATAAATCTGGAGTTTGTTTTAGTTTAGAACAATCTCTCGCAAAAGCGAAAGGGCTCGAATGTTCTCACCGGGCAATTCTAAAAATGGTTCCGTACTGAACAAAACATTTAAAGGCCACCAGCGTGCCGGTGGCACAGACTGCACCGAGAGCCAAGGCTAACATAGCTGTATAAACGTTACTGAATGTATTGACTTTTCTGCCCCGATTTGCTTTATCGGCACCCATTTACAAACCTCATATAACCTGACTGGAAGCAATAACGGTGGTAATCACAGACACAGGCCGTTATTCCTACCAATTTGTTACGGCGTTATCACCAATTCTTGGCTGATATTGCATAAGTTCCAGAACACCTGCCGCCAGGTCCGGCTCGACGTCGGTGATAAGAATATCACATACGAATATATCGCCGCGGGTCACATGAAATCTTTGTCCTTCCCTGACACCGTCAGCGGAGCCGATGGATATAGTAGCCAAAGAATTCTTCAGATTTACCTCTGAAACTACCGCTTGCAGCGAGACCTGGTCGGTAGTTGGCCAGGCGGCAGAGGCCCTATCTTTTTGCGGAGTAATAGGCTGGGGTCTTTCAATCTCTTCGCCGGGTCGGCCTGAAATCTGCTTAAGCCAGTTTTCCAGTGCGACTTTCTCTTCGAGGAGTCTCCTTCTTTCGGACTCCAGCGACTCAAGTTCAACTATTTTTTCATCGAGCGTTGCCGTGATTTCATTAAGATATTTACGGTCGGTTACTCGCTGCTCTCGAAGGTTATCCAGTTCGGTACGTGCCAGTCGCAGTGATTGGGCCATATCCGATACTGTCTGGTTGAAGCCGCCTATCACCGCTGCGTAGCCGGAGATTCGTTCCTCAAGTTCCGCCCGACTTCTTTCAATGTTGCTCAGCTTGACCTGCAACTGGTTCCTTTCGATTTGCAATCCCTGGATTTTCTCGTTCAGGCTGTCGACCAGCCGTTGCTGTTCAATAGTCTGTTCGTTTCTTTGCCGTATTAGTACGGCATTTTTATCAACTATTGCCTGGCTATTTGTCTTTTCTTCTTCGTATTGGCGTTTGTAGTTTTCAGAGGTGGAGACATAGGTTACCACAATCCCGGAGAGGAAAATCGAGGATAAAGTCAGCAAGACGACCAGCACTTTAGTTAGTGTACTCAACACAGGCTCCTTTCATACCCAGTTAAACCGAACAAACCGGCCCATCTTACCACACCTGGAACCTAAAATCAATAGATATTATCTCTACCGGGCTTCTTTGGCCTGGACAGGATTGCTTAGTGCCCGTAGCCAGTATACCATTAAAAAAAGATTTTACGGTTATCTTACGGCAACGTCAAGTTAATTTTGGGGCCTAAAATGGAAAATTCAGGCCCCGGCCCATCTGAGCTTCTACAATTATCTCTTACAACTCAATGCCCTGAGTCTACTGCTGGAGTATGAAAACTGCTCGTGCCGCGGCAAGGCGCACGGCTATAGACTCGTTTTTCAACAGCGTCGGCAAAAAATTCACAAGCCGAGGCGTGCCAATTCGAGCAATGGCTCGTGCCGTAAGGGTATTTCTGCGCTCATCAGCAAGTGGATCGTCCTTAATGTCGGGATTTCTTAAAAAATCGAGGACCTCAGCTTCTCCGGTTCTCTGCCCCAGGGCGCCAAGCTGTTCTGCCGCCGCCAAGCGAACCTCGACGATTTCATCGTCCAGCATTGTAATGAGTGCATTGCTCGCCTGCGGGGTTCCCAGTGCGCCCATTGCCCTTATGCCCATTATTTTGTCCTCGACATAGGCGCTTATCAGCATTGCCCAGAGTTTGGGGTAGATTTTATCATCACCGAGCATCGCTATTGCCTCAATAGCCTGAAGGCGGGCCCTATCATCGGAATCCGGTGCCCGCAGTGTCCAGTACAGGTCCTTTAACACGTCTTTATTGCCAAGCAAGCCCAGTAGCAGGGCGGTATTGGCCCGGACCGTTTTGTCATCGCTTCTGATGGCGCCCCTCAGCATTCGGGTGTAGTCGCCCTCTCCCAGCTTCGTCAATGCGTAAGCAGCGGCAATCCTGACGTTTTGGTCCTTGTCCTGAAAGAGCTTTCTAATTGTTTTTTTGCCTCCATAGTATCTTAAGTCGCCCACTGCGATAGCTAATGCGAATCTTACGGGAACAGAATCGTCGTTTACCAGGGCAACGACGATTGGCATCAGGTCCGCTTTACGGCCGGCTGCAACTACTTCGATAGCGTTAGTTCTGGTTATGGGGCTGCTGTCCACCAATGCTTCACGAACGATCTGTGTGGCCTGGGCATTGAGAGGAGCAAGGGACTCAGCCAGAGGGACAGGGAGGGCGTTGGGCAGATGTGAGACCTGCTGCTCGCAGCCCGATAGAGCCACAGCTGTGACAAAAAGGAGTAGTGAGCAAAAAACAAGTTTCTTTTCCAATATGGTTTTCTTTTGAAGCATCGCAGGGGCCTTGTATTTCGCTCGGCTGCTATTGACTTTTCTGAATATCCTCATTCACTTTATTTCGGCTAAAGGCCGGGTTTTTATCAAAAAGAAACTTTCTTCAACGAAATCAGTATTATCGAGCCCGTTTTATGATGAGCTTGGAAATCGGGATCATTATAGACAGCAGAACGGATGCAGCACAGCAAAAATCCAGCCACTGGCCGTATTTGCTGAAGATAGTAATCCTTTTATCGATGGTGATTCTGTCGACGAACCAGCCGCTGATACACTGACGGTTGTCGGCCTTGCGGGGCAGGCTGCCGGTGATAAAGTCATCTTGGATTCTGCCGACTGAATCGATAAGGCAGCTTATGCCCGTATTAACACTGCGCAATATCGCGAGCCTGTTTTCAACGGCCCTGAAGACGCAGATAGCCATATGCTGAGCCAGTTCCGTACTCGGAAGGACCTTCTGGTCCTTAAACCTGACGAACCAGCCATCATTACTTATGTTCAAAAGCCAGTCAACCTGCTTATGGCACCGGTCTGCTCGAAGGAGTCCTGTGTTTGCTTGACTGAGTGTAAAATTTCTGGCAATAGCAGGCACGGTATCCTCGTAACAAATCATCACTCCGAATTTGTAATTCTTTGCAGGCTTCTGGTTGTGTGTTTTTTCAGCGTTGCTTTGTTGCCTTGAGGGATTGCTCATCTCGAAGATGGTATATTGTGTACCTGCAGTCAGATTGTAGTCATAATCGTATGGAGTCATTTTCATCATCAACCTGTAAAGGAATGGAATGGTATCCTTGAAAGGTACGAACTCACCGAACGGTACGATGTGAATCTTATCGTAGCGTCTTGTTTCCTGTTGTCCGTCGGGTCGATAAAGAAAAGCGGAATTATAATTCTCTGTCGGGATAATATCTCCCTGGTTTATCTCAATGCCGGCTCCATAGGCGCCGACAAGCAGATATGCTCTCTCTTTGGAATGCTCGCCGAGAACCTTGTCAAATACGCGGGCTGGATGAGAGGCAGGACACATCAATAAGAATTGCTCGTCCAATATCGCCTGTATCATTGTTTCGGGCCAGACAATAAGTTCCGGGCCGGCCCGGCTACTGGCCAGGCTATCCTGAAGTAATTCCTCAAATATCGTCTCACGGGCCTGTCTCGATACCTTGACCTCTAAAGGTACATTTGACTGTACCGCGGCAACGAGCGGACCGGGCTGGACGAACTGGTCGGATTGAAGGATGCGCCAGTTGCCGTAAATAAGAGTTGCAATCAACGCAGTAGCCACGATTGCTGTTTTGAGAAAATTGATGGGTCTGAGAATCTTTTTCTTAATCAATGCAATTATCAGTTCTGCTATTAAGGCGTTGACCATAGCAATCAGGAACGAAATGCCTGCAGCGCCAAAAATATCAGCTATCTGGATAAGCCGAATATTCTGGTATTGGCTGTGGGCGAGAAACCGCCAGCTAAAACCCGTTATTAGATAGCCCTGCCAGGCCTCCGCGCCGACGAACAGAAGCGGCACGGCCAAAAGCAGTCCTGATGAATCGGGATTCCTGACTCTGCAGTAGCGCACGGCCAGGGCAAGTATAGGCCAATAAAGCGCGATATAAAGACAAAAGGCGAACCAGCCAATCCAGCTGACAAACGCAATCCAATACAGATTACCGAGCCAGTAAACAAGAGAGGTCAGGTACGCGACCGTCGCAAGACGGCGAGGATTTGCAGAAGGTGAACAGGCGAGAATGAAAGGCACAAGGCACAGCCACGCCAGCGAGCCGAGATTAAAAGGCGGCTGAATAACCGTAAGCATTACGGCACTGGCGCCAAATGCCGCGCAGAGTCGTAAAATATCTGTTTTTTTATTATTCAAACAGCCAAATCCCTGAAAGCAGCGGCTATTTGTTCCGGCTGATACTTTTTGCCGTTATTCATACGAACCGAGAACTGGTTTGCAAGTATGCCTAAAAGTTTACCCCGATTCTTTCTATCGGGGCTGATAATATCCTGAATGGGTATGTCTATGTCGGCGCAAAGTCTTTTTAGTTCGGCAAGTTCGGCCGATTCCAAAACGAGATTAGATGGTATTCGGATTTGTTTTTTTATTTGCTCAAGGCGTTTTCTGGCGTTTTCGGCATAGTTTTTGGAGATTTCTATGCCTACGTATTCTCTGCCGAGCTGGTAAGCGACGGCCGCAGTGGTGCCTGAGCCAACGAACGGATCGAGGACGCAATCACCGAGGTTTGAGCTTGCCGTTATGATTCTGGTTAGCAAGTTTTCGGGCATTTGGCAGGGATGCCAGCCTTCGCGCTCCCTGAATGTTCCGCAGACGCGGGAGTACTCACTCCATACATCGTCGGGCATCTTGCCTTTTGAATTCGCTCGTCTGTCGTTATATATCAATTGTCTGTCGGAGGGAACACGTACAGCGTGGTCATTGAAAATGAACTTTTTTTCGTTGTTGACAAAGTAGAATATGTGGGTGTGTGAGCGGGCGAATTTGCTTTTCGTCTGCTGGCCGAAGGTGTAATGCCAGATTATCCAGTTCCGCATAAAAAGGCCGAGCCGGTCGGCTATGAGTTTGACGTCCGCGGCGTAGTCATCGCCTATCGCTATGTAAAATGAACCGTGAGGCTGAAGGACTCTCTTGCAACCGCTCATCCAGTCTCTGGTCCAGGCGACATAGTTTTTTCTTTTTACCTTATCGTAGTATTTATCGTATTTGTAGCCGATGTTGAAGGGCGGGTCTGCGAAGATAAGGTCTGCGAAGGGTTCCTGAGCCTTGCTCAGGACCTCAATGCAGTCACCACAGATTATCTTGTTACTAAGCTGCCGCACAGAGGTATCATACAACTTTTTGTGTGCTCTGCAAGATTCAAAGTAAACTTGCTGTTACTTTAGGCTTTCCAGATTGTTCCGCACGGTTCTGGTTGTCCGATGGTCGGGGCCGAAATTATTTTCAAATATCGTCAATGCTTTTTGATATAAAGGCTCTGCTTCGGAAGAACGGCCGGTATCCCTGAGCACTCCCGCCAGATTATTCAGGCGGAAAGCCACCTTTGGATGGTCTGGGCCGAAGGCGTTTTCATCTATCTCTAATGCCCTCCACATCAACGGCTCAGCCTCGGATTGACGGTCGGTAGTTATCAGCAATCCCGCCAGGTTATTGAGCTGGATTGCAACGTGAGGATGGTCGGGCCCTTTTGATTTTTCTTCAATTTGCAGGCCCCTGCGCATCAACGGCTCGGCCTCGGAAAGTTGGCCGATAGACCTCAGCAATCGCGCCAGGCTATTAAGGCGGGAAGCTACCTTCGGATTGTCCGGGCCGAAGTATGCCTCATCGATTTCCAATGCCCGTCGCATTAAAGGCTCTGCTTCGGAAAGGCTATGGCCGGTAACCCACAGTATTTCCGCCTTGTCGTTAAGGCAATCAGCAACCTTTGGATGGTTTGGACCAAGGGAATCTTCGACGGTCTCCAATGCCCTTTGTATCAGCGACTCGGCCTCTGATTGACGGTTAGTAATCGCCAGCAACCTCGCCAGTTTATTAAGGCGAACAGCTACATTCGGATCGTCCGGGCCGAAGGATGCCTCATCTATTTTTAGTGCCCGACGCATCATTGTCTCGGCCTCGGCAAGACGATTAGTAGCCTGAAGCAAATCCGCCAGGGTGCTAAGACGTATAGCCACCATTGGGTGGTCCGGCCCTAACAATTCTTCATCTTTGGATAAAGCCTTTCTGAGGAGTTCCTCGGCCTGCTCATTTTTGGCCGTATTGAGTAAAACAATTCCTAAACCTGTTATTGCATCGGTATTATTCGGATGACCGGCCAGAATGTCGCGGTAGGCTGTCTCTGCATCGTTATATTTAGTCATACGTAACAACGCAGCAGCTTGAGAAAGCCGGGCAGTGACGTTTATTTTGATGTCCTGGTTGAATTTCGTCTTTGCCAGATTCTTCTGTTGTTCGAGCTCTGCGGCGAGTCTTTGGTATTCTTTTTTCTCTTCTAAGGTAAAAGTTTTATGTGCGTCCTTATGCGTCTGGACGGGAGAAACTTGTTTTATGATTGCTTTTTCAAGCTCGGTTATGCGTTGTTTAAGTTTTTCAAATTCGGTTCCCGGCTGGGCTTGACTGCTTAGATTACCTTCCTCGGGACTGATGTGGGAATTGCGAGCAGGGCATCCAATAATTACCATGGTAACTGATATCAATACCAACAGGCCTGCAATTCTGTGAGTGGTGGATAATTTCACCATAATGCCTTTACCTCCGTATTTCGGGACAGGGATATCCGATTATGAAGCTTCTGTGCGAAAGCATCATACAACTTTTTATGTTCTCTGCAAGACACAAACTAAATACACTGCAAACGTATAAACTTACTCTTACTTTAGGCTTTTCAGGTTTTGTTGTACCAGCCTGGTATGGGGGTGGTCGGGGCCCAGACTATCCTCGAAAATTTTCACTGCTCTTCGGTACAAGGAATCGGCTTCTGAAAGACGATTAGTATCCTCAAGTAATCGGGCCAGATTGTACAGGCGTATAGCAACATTTGGATGGTTTGGGCCGAGGGCCTCTTCATCTATCTTCAATGCTCTCCGCATCAGAGGTTCTGCCTCGGAAAGACGGCCTGTAGCCTGCAGTACTCCCGCCAGGTTATTAAGCTGGATTGCCACATGAGGATGATTAGGACCTTTTGATTTCTCCTCAATTTGTAAGCATCTACGCGTCAGCGACTCGGCTTGGGGAAGACGGCCGGTAATCTTCAGCAATTGCGCAAGGTTATTTAGGTCTCTGGCTACAATTGGATGGTCCCGGCCGAATGACGCCTTATCGATTTCCAATGCACGTTGTATCAACATTTCGGCTCCGGGAAGACGGTTGGTAGCCATCAGCAATTCCGCCATGTTGTTGAGGTCTCTGGCTATATTTGGGTGGTCCGGGCCGAAGGATGCCTCATCGATTTTAATTGCACGTTGAATTAATGGCTCTGCATCACCTAACCGTTTTGTATCCGTCAGTAATTGTGCCAGATTGATGAGGCAGTCAGCCACCTTTGGATGGTTTGCCCCGAGAGATTCTTCGCTTGTGGATAAAGCCTTTCTGAAGAGCTCCTCAGCCTGGTCATATCTGGCCGTATTGTGAAAAACCATCCCTAAACCTGTTATGGCATCGGTATTGGCCGGGTGCTCGGCCAGAATAGTGCTGTAAGCTGTTTCAGCACTGTTATATTCGCCAAGACGTAACAAAGCAGCAGCAAAAGAGAGTTCGGCATCAAGACTTATTTCTATGCTTTGTTTGAAATTCTTTTCTGCCAGCTCTTTGTGCTTCTCAAGCTCTGTTATAAGTTGTCGGTATTGAGATTTTTCTTCGGAGATAAAGATTTCTTGTGCGTCCTGTTGTGTCCGGACGGGGGGAACTTTCTTTATAAGTGCTTCTTCAGCCTGGGCTATACGGCGTTTAAGTTCCTCGAATTCGGCAGGGCCGGTTTGCGGAATCTGTGTAACTGTGGCTCTATCTGCTTCGATAGCTGCCCGGCCGATATTTTGACCATCGTCGGACCACGGCTGAGTTTGACTGCTGAATTTACCTTTTTCAGGTCTTAATTGTGAGTCTCGAGCAGGGCATCCAATAATCGTTATAGCGACTGATACTGCTATCGCCCAGATTGCAATCTTTTTGTGTGTAATAAGTTTTGCCATAGTGCTTTCACTTCAAAACCTTGGACGGGAAATCTGTAAAGAAGTCGGCAAAGCGACATTTTAATCCAGTTTTGCTTAATTATATGTTTTTCTGCCTGTATTACAATCCTTATTCCATCACTGATAAAGGCAGAATAAATTCGTTAAAGTACTTGCGATAGAAATTGATTTGACGTAGAATTCCCCGCCCTTGACAGTTATCAGGGATTAGCTAAAGTTGCAGAATATAGGAGGATTTTACTATGAATACGAATCTACTGAGTGATGAAAAGATAAATGAGCAGATAGAAAAGAATCGTACTGCAGAAGTAACACTAACCATAAACGGCAGTGACAGCGAGCCGTTGGCGAACAAGCTTGTAAGTGTCCGTCAGTTGCGTCACAAGTTTCTTTTTGGCTGTAACGCCTTTGGACTCAGAGGCCCTGTAGAAGATGCCCGGTGGCAGGAATATCGACGTCGGTTCGTTGAGCTTTTTAACTTTGCGACGCTGCCGTTTTACTGGGGTGGGTTCGAGCCTGAGGAGGGAAAACCAATTACCGAGCAAATACAAGAAATGGTTCGATGGTGTGCAGAGCACAACATTAAGACGAAGGGACACCCGCTTTGCTGGCATACGCGTACGGCGCATTGGTTAAAGGGCAGGTCTCCCGAAGAGATTTATGAACGGCAAATGGCGCGCATCGAACGCGAGATGAAGGATTTTGCCGGCCTGGTTGAGATTTGGGACGTGATAAACGAAGTAGTTATAATGCCGGAATTCGATGAGCCGGAGAACCCGATTGTAAGATTGTGCGGGCACCTTGGTCGCGTTGAGCTTGTCAAACGGGTCTTTAGTAAGGCAAGGCAGGTAAGTCCCGGAGCTACGCTTCTTATCAACGACGATAACATATCTGCTGATTATGAAAGGCTTGTTGAGAATTGCCTTGCTGCTGGCGCTGAAATTGACGTAATCGGCATACAATCACACATGCATCAAGGCAACTGGAGCCGGGAGCAAACTCAGGACGTGCTTGAGCGTTTTTCAAGGTTTGGTAAGCCGCTGCATTTCACAGAAGTAAGTGTTGTCTCCGGCGGGACAAGAACGGGCCTAAACTATCGCCATCGGTACGAAGACTGGCTGACGAATCCTGAGGGCGAGCGACAGCAGGAAAAGCAGGTGGTAGAGTTCTATAAGCAGGTTTTCTCGCACCGGCTGGTTAAGGCGATTACCTGGTGGGATTTGCAGGATGGTGCCTGGCTGGGGGCGCCGTCAGGCCTGTTGCGAAAGGATATGACGCCGAAACCAGCCTATAATGCGCTGAAGAAGCACATTAAGGAAGACTGGTGGACCGGCCCGTTAAAACTTAAAACCGATAATGCAGGCAAAATAAGTTTTCGCGGTTTTCTTGGTGATTACACTGTTGAATTCGGGAAACAGGCTGGCAATTTCATTGTCGAAAACGCGGGCTCTACAGAGGTTTCTGCAGACCTGAGAGGTAATTAACCTGTGACAATGGTCTTCTTAAATCAGGCTGGACGAGGGACTTTTTTTCACTCAAATTTGTGTTTTTTGCGCTTGGGTTTCCCTCGAAGTAAATTCCTAAGAGAAGTATAAGTCCGATAAACACAATCACAACTATCTTATATTCAATACTAAGTGCGTTTTTGTATCTGTAAGTTTCAAAACCGAGGCATCAGGATGTATTTTGTCGAAAAAGAAAATGTATGGTATTTAACTTTTTTCTTTACTCTAATGTTCTTTGTCCATATAATGTTTGAATAAGAATTACCACTATATTTGCTATTTTTCTTTGTCAAAAGAATTAATAGTTAACATTATTATCTACATTACAAAGGTTTTCCTTTCATAGCAGCCGGAGGGAGCACGGCGGGGAGTTTTGGCTGGATTCCATTGTTATTTGATACCTTGTGTTTATAGAGGAACGGGTATTGGGTAATTTTGCGCAGTACCTACATTATGCAAAAGGATTTCCCATTATGTTTAAACGAGGAGAATAATTATGAGTAAGGATGCGAAAATGCCAAGGATTATATTCTTTGTTTTTTTCTTAGGATTAGTAGGTTATTTTGCAGCGGATGTACCAGCCTTTGATGAGCGTGTAAAAGAGTCTGAAAAGATTCAGCAAATCCGGGATAAAGCGGCACGGGAACAAACAGCGGTCTCCAGGCAGGCAAAACGCAAAGCTCTCGAGAAAGCCAGACTCGAAGAGCAGATTGCACAAATTGATTTACCCGATGATCGGTCTCAACGCTTCACCATAAAGGGATTAAATATCAGTGGAAATACCCTGATAACAACGGAGGAATTATTGGAAAATATGCCCTTGATATATAATGCTTCGGATAAATCCCTGGTTAAGGCTGAAAGCGACTATCTTTATGACCTTAGGGTTATAAATGATATAGTCCTGGAGCCCGGCAGGCCGCGTCAGGTCTCAGCAAGAACGATTCAGGGCTTTACGCAATACATCCTCTCGGTTTACCAGGACAAAAATTACGCCGGCATATATGTCTATGTCCCTGCAGATGCAAGGCAGGGCGAGAGGATGAAGGATGATATTTTATATGTTGAAGTTCTCGAAGCAAAAGTAACAGAGGTTACAATAACAAGCTACGACCCTAACCAGAACCAAACCGATGAAGGATATTTAAGACATTCGGCTATTGAAGAGTGGTCGCCGGTTAAGGTTGGACAGGTGGCGAATAAGAAAGAGCTGGACGATTTTGTCAACCTGCTAAACCTTAATCCCGACAGATATCTTTCTGCGGTTGTATCGAAAGGTAAAGAGCGGGACTCACTTCTCGTTGGCTACAATATTTACGAAGCAGACCCGTGGCACTGGTTCATTCAAATAGATAATTCCGGCACTAAAGAGAGACAATGGAATCCGAGAGTCGGAGTAATCAATACAAATCTCTTCGGGATAGACGACACATTTACCGCGGTTTATCAGGCTCCCTGGGATGCGACTATAACCGACAATTATGGATTATACGGCAGTTATGATTTCCCATTAATGGGGCCTCGTTTACGTCTTAATGTTTACGGCGGACACAGTGAATTTGACATAAGCCCGGAGGCCGGCCCGATAAGTTTCATCGGTAGAGGTACGTTCTATGGAGGCGTATTACGTTACAATGCCTTTCAAAAAGACGGCTGGTTCTTTGATGTCAAGGGTACTTTGGAGCATACGAGAAGCAAGGTCACTCCTTCAATATTCCCGGACTTTTTGGGAACGGACATCAAGTTCTGGCTGTGGGGTGTGGGAGTCGATTTGCATCGTTCGACAGATATGTCGAACGCCTCTTTGACATTCGATCGATTTGAAAGCATGGGTGGTGGCTCCAGCAAGAGTGAATTTGCGCTGGCTCGGACGAATTCCGATCCCAGTTTCGCGATTTACACGGCTTCGGCTAATTATAGCCGGTTTCTGGATATAGACAAGATTCAGCGGCTCAGCGGTTCATTGCAATGGATAGACTCGGATGAAAGGTTGGTTCCCGCGAAAATGACCGCCTTCGGCGGAATGTATACCGTCAGAGGATACGATGAATATGAATTCATTGCCGACGGCGGCTTACTTGCATCCGCTCAGTATGAGTTCGATCTGGTGAAATATGAGAAGTCGAAAGATACTACTCGAACATATACCCAGCGGGAACAACAGAAGGAGCCGTCCCTCAGGAAACTGGCCCCGCTGGTTTTTCTTGATTACGGCAGAGCAAAAATCATTATGCCTACCGCAACCGAAAAGGCGCATGAAGAATTCATATCGATAGGCGTGGGTACAATTCTCGAACTTGGAGACAATTTTAACGGAGCCGTTTATTACGGCTATCCGCTCACAGCAACCGACAACACAAGGAGAGGCAAAGGCCGAGTGAGTGCAGGCATGATAATGAGATGGTAAAAATAGATTTTGTCCGGCATGTTGCCGGTAGGGAAATAAGGTTCCTGGAGGGAATTGAAAAATAGGATTTTTAAGTGAGGGGTTGAATGATGAAAAGGGAAAAAAGAATTTGGACAGTGTATCATTGCAGGCGGGTGGTGGCATGCTCTTTAGTGTTCTTTATGACATTTGTTACGCCGGCACAGGTTGCGCTCGCTACACCGAGCAATCCTGATATTGTAGCCGGCTCCGCGGGCGTGGCTCAGGCCGGCAACACCACTACCGTAAGTCTCAACTCGGCCAGTGCTGTGATAAACTGGGACAGTCTGGACACGAGTTCCAGTGAAGTTCTGCAGTTTCTCAAAGCCAGTGGCAATTTCGCAGTCCTGAACAGGGTGATTAAGGGAGGGGTGACACAATTCGATGGTTCCCTCTTTGGTAATCAGGGCCACATTATTATTGTTAATCCTAACGGTATAGTGTTCGGCCCAACGGCCCTTGTACAGGCCTATAAGTTTACCTCTTCGGCACTGGATATAACAAACACAGACTTTATGAACGGGGTGTATAACTTCACCGGCGACGGAATGGGAAAGGTGATAAATTATGGCAATATCTCCGCTGAGCAGGTTGCACTTATAGGTAAGCAAGTCCTTAATGCAGGTGTTATTAGAAGCCCCGGTGGGTACGTTTTAATGGCCGCCGGAGATAAAGTGTGCCTTGGGCAGGAGGGAAGCGAAGTTGTTGTCGAAATAGACGGCATTACCATTCCTGACCCGACAGAGGGTTTAGGCGATGTTATTAATGAAGGTACAATCAATGTGGCAGGCGGAACAATAGTCCTCGCTGCCGGCGATACCTTCTCAAGGGCTATCGATGGCCTCGACTCTTTGGCTTTGGCGGTTGAGGACGGTGTTGGTAGCGTTGGCCAGTTTGGCACCCTCAACGCAGATGGCATCGAAGGTGACGGCGGCAGCATTACTCTGACTGCCGGCCAGGCGGTTACACTCGGTTCTGACAGCGTGACCACTGCAAACGCAGGGGCTAACGGTGATGGTGGTGAAGTCATCGTTTACTCACCTGATTCGGCCGTTTTCAGCGAAGGCGCACTCATTGAAGCAAAGGGCGGAGGCCTGTCGGGCGATGGCGGATTTGTCGAAATATCCGGAAGAGGGCTTGTTGAAGTAAAAGGCTCCGTCAATACCAGTGCACCGAAGGGAGATGCGGGCACTTTTCTTATCGACCCTCACAATGTAATAATCGCCGACACAGGAGCTTCCGACCTGGACGCATCGACTATTTCGGCACCCTGGCTGGAAGGCCAGTTGGCGAGTAATAATATCGAAGTAAGAACGGATACCTGGGACGCGGTGGGACAAAAGGGATGGATTGAAGTCCGTGACCCGTTAGAGTGGAACAGTGAGAATTCTTTTGGCCTGGTTGCTGATAACTATATCAAAATATTTGAGTGTATAGACAATGCCGGAACAGGCGACCTGAATTTTCATGCGAAAAAAGGAAACGTAGAGCTTTTATACCACTCGCTGTATTCTACCAGCCCGGACCTGGTTTATTTAAGCACCTGGGGAAATTTGAATATTACATCACCTCTTGGCGGCATTGCTATTAAGGGTAACGCATATTCACACGGCAATATGTTGCTGGATTGCCTTGATTATATAACACTTCATATTAGTTCTACGGCTAATAACTGGTTAGAAAGTGGCGGTGATATGACTATTGCCGCACAGGAGCGAGGTATCTTTCTCGGTGGAAATGCGTCTGCAGGCACAGACGGCTCGGGGAACCTGGTAGTTACTTCTGAGAAAGTGCAAATCAGCTCTGTCGGCAATCTGTCCGCCTTTGACAATGTTACGATAAACGGCAACCTGGAGCTTTTGGGTGGTACCGGCATATTGTATGGTAACAGGAATCAGCGGATAGGAGCTGACAATGGCACGCTCACTACGAACGGCTACGTAAGAAAGCTCACCGAAGGTGAGCTGTTCCTGTTTGGCGGTGGTACCGGCGAGCCGGCTGTTGATCTGAAGTATGTTGGTGACGGCCCCGGCACAAGTACCTGCCTTGGAGACTTGTGGATTTTAGGTGAGGGAGACGTTCAAATCGCCGACGATGTAACGACATACGGCCCCTTCTATACATTGTTAGGTTCCTGGGAGGGAGAGGGATGTATGCCAACCGGCGGCGTAGCAATAATCTCGAAGCAGGGTAAGGTATACACTGAAGGCAGTGATGCACTCAACGTTAACGTAACCGGCACTTCCGACCATAAGGCTCAATACGGCATAGACCTTGTTCGCTTTGACAATTATACAAATAGAACTACTGACTGGTGGCCGCAAGATCCTTATGACCTTTATATCGCTCCGAGAGCTGCCATTATCGTCCAGAGTAGTGATGACTTAAAGATAGGCGAGGATGCAGTACTGACAGCTCGAGGAAATTATTACGGTCCGGAGTATGAGATTGGCGATTTGGGTCCTGTTGTTGTCGATGACCGGCCGGCTATCGGATTCCTCGATACGGACAATACCACAATTGGCGGACACATAAGGGATGAGGGCGAGCCTTTTGATTTGGCAATTTATCTGGCCAGCACAGGAACAGGCAGCGAGCCGGAGCAAGGCGACGTTCTGATTGACGGAGTAGTTACGGTTGAACCTTGTGTCTACCGCTTTACGTCGTCACTCGCAATAGCGAACAATCAAATTGAAACAGCACCGGCAACCGTAGTGGCGGATGCATATTACAATGTAGAATTCCTGGACGATTTTATGGCGTTTCTGAGCAGCGGAGAATTTCAGCCTTTCAGGATGGAAGTTTGTACTCGTATTACCGAATGGTTGAGCCAGGCCATTGCTAATAACCGTTTGCCTTTTGCGGATGATACCGGAATTATGGAAGAATTACTCGGAATGGAAGAATGGCCCGGAGATGATTACGTACTTCGCGGCGCCGGTTTCGGTAATCCCGTTATTGCAGTGGAGGAGCTTGACCCTGAATATCCGGGCTCCATCGGCAGGGCCTGGGTGCTTGAAGACCCGCCACCGCCTCCGCCACCTCCGCCCCAAACGGCGGCAGCTCCGTTGGCAAAGCCCGAGTTTCCTGTTATTGAAGGTTGCCCTGTCTTGCTGGAGGCCGTGGCTTTAGAAATTGGAACCACAAAGGAAGCCTTAAATATTGCTATAGAAAATGCTCTTGCTCTTGACCCGGATATGCAGCCGTGCGAGGTCTGTGCGAAGCTCGTGAATTATGCCAGAGTCCTGAGTGATATAGATGGAACTCATATAGCCTCAGTGCTTCAGGTATTCAACGAAATAGCGCCGGCCGATGTGCCGTTTACACCTGAATTGACCGGCTCAATTGCTACGGCATTTGCAGCTCACGTTGATAACATCAATATGCCACAGTATGCCACAGCCCTGGAATACATCGACGCTTTCACGGGATACGTTGCCGTGATGAACGAGCTGGATGCACCGGTGGAAGACCCGGTAGCATTTGTTATGGGAAAATATGGAGCACCTGTAAAGCAAAGTGATAACGCCAATATTGCTGCGTATCTTGAGACTCACCTGGCGGCATTCGGCGGCTGATAGATAGATTTAGGTTGTAATGATTGTAGCGGTTGTAACGCTGGATTTCGGCGTTGAAGGATAATTTACATAGCATAAATGCACAGGACCGCTCGTTTCTGCTGGTAAAGGTCCTGGTAAATTAGGTAAAGTAGAGAATTGAGTGTTTTTAGGGCTTAGGCCCGGAAAGTAGGAGGAGGGTTAGGGATGAAAAAGTTTCTTCTAATTTTGTGTTCTGTGGCACTTGTTTTCGGTTGGACAGCTACCGCTTTTGCTACAATTACAGCATCCTATTTTGATTATGCGGTTGGTGATGCCATGGTTGACAGCAGCCTGTCGGGAGTAAATTTCGGGTTTGACCCTGAGCTTTGGACACAAGGCCAGGGTTTCTCTTATTCCTCACAGAGGGAAAGTTACCTGAAATTTAATTTAAGCATCATACCGGATATTGCAACAGTCCTCTCAGCGAAGGCGGGTATTTATCTTCTGGACACTGGTGGGAGTATTGTTGGGGCCCCTGTCTTTCCTGAGATTACCTTGCATCGTGTTGGTGACGATAGCTGGAGCGAAGGCTTGGTAACATACGTTAGTCCACCGAACCCAGCCACTGTTGCCGCCGGCTATTTCGGCGATATAGCGGCACCAACTTTCGTTGACCACGGTTCTTACATTACCTGGGATTTACTGAGTGGCCCTGGTGTTTCCTGGGAGCCGGATTTTTCGGCTGATTTGGCGGACGATTACATTTCGTTCCTTATTCAGCCGGTTGAGCCTGATTACGATAACTACGCTAAGTTTTCGAGCAGAGAGGGTGCCTACATGCCGTATTTGGATATCACATACTCATACGAGGTTATCCCTGCACCAGGAGCTATCCTTCTCGGTAGTATAGGTTCCGGATTGGTTATGTGGCTCAGAAGACGCCGAGTGCTGTAAAGAAACAAAAGAAGTAACAGTACGCCTGAAGGGACTCGAACTCCTAACCTTCGGTTCCGTAGACTGACGCTCTATCCAATTGAGTTACAGTCGCAGCCGGCAAGGTGAGTTTTCGTGGTTTTCTTGGCTGGTATGTGGCCGAATCCGGCATTATATTCAATCATATCACCTACTTCGTCGTAGGATATCCCAATACGCGCCTCTGGCACCTTTCTGAATTGCTTGCACTAAAGGCAGGTTCTCATTGTAATTATAGTTGGTTATATCACGGCTTTCTGATATTTTGCGGTCAATTTGGTCGGTAGGTGCGAAAAACCGTTTGTCACCACCAATCAAATCTCTTACCAATTTTGCCGGACGTTCGCCCAGGGCCTTGGAAATATAGAAAGTTGGTTTAAAAAAATCTATGGGGCCGGAGTATTTTCGGTGCATATTAATATCTTTCCCTTCCCTGAACTCCTGGACGGCTATTTTTCCCATAATCGTGCCTGGATAAATTCTTATACCAAGCGCGGCACCTGCACAATCGGGATTAATCTTTTTAATAAAATCAATCGTTTCCTTTACTGTTTGCGGTGTTTCACCCGGCCCGCCAAGCAAAAGGTCTATCATAACAGCGATATTGTTTTTTCTGCAAAGCATCACCGAAGAGGCAAGGTCGTCTTTTTTGTGCCGCTGGTGGTAGGTTTTGAGCATAGAAGGGCAAGCAGAGTCGCCTGTGAAGTCGATGCCGACGCAACCGGCTCGTGACATTTCCCCGGCCAACTCTTCATCAAAAGGCACAGGTAGCATATATGTATACCAGCGAACCCTGTTTCCGAGTGAACGCCTGTTAAACTCTTTACAGACTTCGTAAGCATGGTTTCGGGGGACATTGAACTCGGAATCGCAAATATGCAGAACATCTATTCCCACAGACAGCAGTGACTGGACCTCATCGGCAATTTCCGAAGGGGCCCGCAATCTAAGCTTGGTACCCTTGGCCAGCGGGTCGGCGCAATATATACACCTGCGGTCACAGCCGCGTTTGGTTTCAAGTCCGCATTGTCCACCCTGTTTGAGATAGTTCAGGTTATCAATAAAGTTCCGGGCCGTTGTTAGTGAAATCGGGCTTGGCCACGACGGTGGATTACATTTAATTTTGTCGTTTTCCCGCCAAATAAGCCCCTGAACTTCTGTGAATCTTCTTGACTGCCGCAGTTGATGGATGAGCGAAATTATTGCTGTTTCTCCGTCACCACGTATGCCGAAATCGGCACCTGTATATTCAATAACGGATCTGGCAAAGATTGAAAAGCCGACACCGCCGATTACAATCGGGGCGTCCGTCATGCTTTGGATGGTCTTAATGGTCTCTTTCAATTCGGAAACGAACCAGTCAGCATTTGGCCAAAAAGAATCGTCCAGGTTTCGAAAAGTAATCCCCACCAATTCCGGCTGTTGAGTCGAGAAATATTCTCTGATTGCTTCCATTGGTTCCCCAGCCCAGGCAAGGTCAAGAAGTTCAGTTTTTATGCCTGCCTGTTTGGCTGAACCGGCGATATAATCCAGACCAATCGGACCAATAAGAGGCAGCATTCTGTTTACATTGATTAAAGTTAGCATTTTTAGTTGCTCAAGTTATTTTAATCTTGAAAAACAGAGAGGCTGGTTTTCGGAACCAGCCTCTCAGGAATGCAAGACAAAGAACCTGACACTAATTCTTAGAATTTATAGGTCATGCTCATACTTACCCAGACTTCATCCTCCTTATTAACCGAATCATCCCATGAGGATTGATAATAAATACCCGGCGTAAAGGAGAGGTCATTGCCGAGGTCAAAAACTGTGGAGATACTAAACACAGCATTTGACCAGTCATGGTCTACATTACCGCCTGTCGGGCCGACACCATCGTTGTAAACAAATTCCGAGTGTAAATTCAGAGTCATCTCATTTTCGGTAATGGGGCAGGTAACCGGCAGACCATAGTCGAGCATAAAAATGTGTGCAAAACCTGATGCGGTTCCTCCTGTTGGAGATGCATCGCCTACTATAGTTCCGCTGTTTGACGGCCATAGCTTAACAATACAATAGGTTGGAACCAAACCTTTAACCTGAAGAAGATTCGGCCAGGAAAGTATTGCATGCATTTCTTGCAGGTCTATGCTGCTGGTTGAATGGCTGGACATATCCGGATAGTTGTAATACACATAGCCAAGCCTGTAGTTAGTTGCATACAGTTCATCCACGTACAGACGGTTCTGATAATATAAAGTATAGTCCCAGCGTTCAGTCTGTTCAAAACCGCTTGAATTGGCTCTGTGTGCCGTTAAATTAATTCCAAAACCGGTCCCAAACAGATCCAAATCAACCGATGGCTGGATTGCAGCATGGTCGTCATAGACATCGAAACCTCGCCATATGTATTTACTCATAAATGTCAAATCAATTGATCCTTTCAATTCAGATTCCTGAGCTTGTACCATACTTACTGCAGTCAGCAAAATCACAACACTTACCAAAATCACATTCTTCATAATCATCTCCTTCAAAAATTTACCTTGACCTTACAATCCTTTTTTTACCATTTACCGCTTTTTCTCATTTCTGCCTTGGGATGGTTTGCAATATCTTTAATGTACTTTTCCAGTTCCTCTTCCGGCAGTTCATAATCTACAAGCTTCCCGGACAGAAATGCATCGTAGCCCGTCAAGTCCATCAGTCCATGTCCGCTGTAGTTGAACAGTATCACTTTTTCCTTGCCTTCTTCTTTTGCTTTTTTAGCCTCATCAATCACTGCTGCGAGGGCCTGGCTTGTTTCCGGAGCGGCGATAAATCCCTCTGTTCTTGCCCAGCTTAATGCGGCATTATACGATTCCAGTTGGTGGTATGCTCTCGGTTTCATCAGGCCTTCAACGATTGCCTGACAAATCAGTGGTGCCATCCCGTGATATCTGAGACCGCCGGCATGAATTGGAGGTGGTATAAAAGCGTGTCCGAGTGTGTACATTGCCAAAAGTGGTGTCGTACAGGCGGTGTCTCCAAAGTCGTAAGCAAATGGTGCACGAGTCATAGTTGGGCATGCCGTTGGTTCAACAGGAATGATTTCAATGTCGGCACCATTGATTTTGTCGGCAACAAAGGGAAAAGACAGGCCTGCGAAGTTACTGCCGCCGCCGGCGCAGCCTATAACCATATCCGGCGTTTTCTCACCAATTATTTTCAGTTGCTTTTTTGCTTCAAGACCTATTATTGTTTGGTGGAGTAAAACGTGATTTAACACACTTCCCAGAGAATAACGTGTTTTACCGGATTTATCGGTTACCGCCGCCTCGATGGCTTCACTGATAGCAATTCCCAAACTTCCGGGTGTATTCGGCATTTCTTCTAGCACTTTTCTTCCGGCATTTGTTTCAGAGCTGGGGCTTGCTACACAATTTGCGCCCCATACCTGCATCATCATTTTCCTGAAAGGCTTTTGGTCGAAACTTATTCTGACCATAAAAACTTTGCATTCAAGCTCTAAAAGCTTGCAGGCAAAAGCAAGTGCGCTTCCCCATTGGCCGGCACCGGTTTCCGTTGTGATTTTCTTTATTCCGAACTGCTTATTATACCATGCCTGAGCTACGGCCGTATTTGGCTTATGGCTTCCCGGCGGGCTGGTGCTTTCGTCTTTGAAGTATATTCGTGCAGGCGTATCAAGATATCTTTCCAGATATACTGCTCTTCGAAGTGGTGCCGGCCGCCAGCGGTAAAGTATATCCAGTATTTCCTCCGGGATATCTATCCATCTTTCTGTGCTTACTTCTTGTTCGATTAGATTCATCGGGAATACCGGGGCAAGCATTTCCGGTCCGATTGGCTTACCATCGGGCCCAAGCGGTGGAAGAGGTGGCGTGGGTAAATCGGCTGCTAAGTTGTACCATTGTCGTGGGATATCGCTCTCATCTAACGGAATCTTAATTTTATTCATTTAAATTCTCCTGAACATAAATCTGTTTGATCTGTTCTTTTATAACTCATCGAGTCCACAAATAACAAAGGCTGATATAATATTGAATAGATGTGTAAAAGTCAAACATTGTGTTTCAAATTCTGCCTGTTTTATACAAGTTTTTTTCTAGGAAAACCTGCATAAAACTGAATCGCTGTTTTTTACGTGAGTAATGAGGGAAGAATAAGACTGATAATCCATTAGTGGTATCTTTATTTTGCCGGGTCTTGTCACAGGAAATAAACCAACACGCCTGAAGGGACTCGAACCCCTAACCTTCGGTTCCGTAGACCGACGCTCTATCCAATTGAGCTACAGGCGCTTTGCGCGTTTAACTTGTTTCACTATAGCGATTTATTAGAGGTACTGTCAAGCGTTTTTTGGGACTCTTGGATTTCGTGAAGGAGTAAAATCTTAAGACACGCGCCAATTAGCATCACAAGAGCGAATACAATTACATAGCTATATCCCGAATAGACTTGCCGATATGTTGCTCCGGCGAAAAATCCAATTGAGAACATCATTACCATACTGACGATTCTCTCTAAGATACGTAAGTACCTGGTCTCCATATTCTTTTTCTCTGAGTCAATTGATTTCCCTGTTTTTTTAGCTCTCAAATGTTTCTTTGTTCTTGCCGTGTCTTTTTAGTTTTTTCTCATAATGATGCAGCCATAAAGTGCTGAATGCGCAAATTGGTATCAGAAAGAAGAAAACAATGAAATGAACAGTAAAAGAGATTCTCTCGGAGTAAGTAGATACACCCATACCAATCCAGATTCCAACCGAGACCAGCATCGTTGTCCCGATAATCTTTTTTAATAAAAGCAAATCCTTCATTGACTTTTTCCTACGGCACATCCACAAAAGCTGAATTTTGAATTATACATGAAGCTGGATACATAGGTGACATCGCATAGTATAAGGCGATATCGCCGTTAGCGTCAAATACACGCTTAGAAGCAAGGGGGTAATAAAAAAACTTCCGGAGCATTCCCCGACTTGTCGGGATTCCGGAAGTTCGCCACGGCAAAAAGCCGCAAATTTTAGTTCATAACCCCCCAGTCCCGTCAAGATGCCGCTCTAAGTAAACCGTCAATCAGTATATCGGCAGGCAAAGAACCTGTCAATCAAACAGTGAATTTTTCGCAAATTGAAGATATATAATTATAACTACTTGCTGTTAAAGAGGTTAGGGGCCAACAAACAGTCGATAAAGCATCAGCTCTCTACAATACCCCCGGATTCTTTGATATAACTCTAAGTGCCTTAGTCAAAAATACTTAGAATCATTTGCCGGCCTGAGGCCAGAAAGCCCTCATTGTTGCCTCGCTAACTGTCTTGAATGGTACCTTGTAGTTATCTGCCGCCGAGGCGCAATCGGAATATTCGGGTTTGGCCGTCACGAGTTTACCATTTGAATAGCCGGCCTTTACTCGTATATCCCCATACTCGGTTTTTACGGTTACCGTATTCCTGGCCAGCTTCATTCTCTGGGCAGTCTGCTTTCTAAGGCCAAGGCTTATACCTTCTTCAAGTAGCAACCGGCCGAGTGCTTCGGCATCGCCAACCTCGCAAATAACGGATATCTGAACGGCAGGGCGGTTGTGTTTCATATAAATCGGCGTCGTAAAGACGTCCAGCGCCCCATTTCTAAGCAGTTTTTCCGCCACAAAGCCAATCACCTCACCAGTCG
>Ga0315539_1000130_pt1 | contig 56193 bp, 58 predicted proteins | sample SalMarSW160150MG_FD_203097 | JGI IMG/M metagenome (GOLD analysis project Ga0315539, IMG submission 203097) | Salt marsh sediment microbial communities from the Plum Island Ecosystem LTER, Massachusetts, United States - Salt Marsh Sediment SW1601-150 ...
GGCCTTGAAGACAGTACCAACTATTATGTAATAGCGTATGCTACCAATGAAAAGGGAACAGCCTACGGATCGGTAATTTCCTTTATGACTCCCGGATATTTGCCGCTAATCCTGGGGGATACATTAGAAATTCTTTCTGCAACTTCTGTTCGAATCATCAGTAACCTTGCCTATCTCGGTCCGGAGAATCTAGTAACCAGTCATGGCCACTACTGGGCAAATCATGATCAGCCCGGTATAACCGATAATAGTACAGATCTTGGGAGCACAACATCTACGGGTTCTTTTTTCAGTACGCTATCCGACTTTGCTCCCGGAACATTATATTATATCACATCCTATGCCACGAACAGTTACGGTACTGCATATGGAGGGATTATTCCATTCTTTGCCGGAGATCCCGCGCTCTATTTTATCAATGACCCAAACCTGGTTGCCTATTTCCCTTTTAACAATAATGCAGATGATGAATCTGGTTTCGGGGATGACGGTGTTGTAAGTGGCGCTGTCATTACTACTGATAGATTCAGCATTGCATCTTCTGCCTATTTCTTCGATGGAGTAGATGATAATATAACTTGCGGAAATGGTGACAGGAACATTACAAACACTGTTTCAATAAGCGTATGGGTCAAAACAACAACAGATGGCGGCTTCATTGTATGTAAATATGACGGTAAAAATGATAGAGGTTGGTTCATATCGTTTAACAATGGAGGGAATATTGGACTGTATGGAAGAAATACAGGAGGTGTGTTCGCTCGTGCTGAAACTACACTGAAATTCAATGATAACAAATGGCATAATCTGATAGGGATAATCGATTCAAACAGTTTTAAACTCTGGGTAAATGGTAATTTAGTTGGAGAGGATGAATTATATGCTTCAAATCCTGACCTGACAAATAATGACCAGCTGGGAATCGGACATTGGGCCCTGGGGGATTTGGGAGAACATGGGTATTACGAGGGGATAATTGATGATGTATTGATTTTCAACCGGGCATTAACATCCGAAGAAATCACTATCCTGTCAACCTCAAAGCGCTAAATTCAGGATGACTCTTGGATGTTTAATCACTGAATAAGTTGGTGGCTTCTTTTACAGCCGATCACAAAAGTGTATAAATGATCTTGAACCGGATGTTATTCGGGGAGCTGCTATTGATCAGGATGGCCCGTTCGGGTGACGTAACCTGATCTCCAACAAACAGGTAAATACTGGAATGAGGTGTATCTCCGGCGAGATAGTCCTTCACATGATTGGTTATCGTAAAGGAATATACTCCTTCTTCTTCATCGAGGGTACCGCCAAAATATTCTTCTCCCAATTGGCTGTCAAACAGGGACATAAATTCACCTTCATCATTGATGGTTAAAAGCATCAGCGCTTCCGGTGGAGGGTATATAGCGTAGTCCTGGTATTCAAAGATCTTGAACGTAATCTCAGCCTTATTGATTGCCAGGACTCCCATCTCCTTCTCCTTCAGGTCATCGAGATAGGGGAAATCGATCCTTGCATAGGCACCCGCCATCCCCTGAACAAAGAGCAGGGTATCTGTATTTGGATCATTATTTAAGAAATCATTAATTTGTCCTGAGGAGTGATCGTGGGAAAACATGTTGACCCGGGCACTGGTAGTGCTGATTAAAAAATCATAATCCAGGGTATCTGTGGGTGTCCGGTAATAGAGGGTCATTTTCGAATCGCTCGAGAGGAGATTGAACAGCAAGATGGCTCCTTCTCCCTCAATGGGAAGAGGATCAACAGTAACATAAATTCCCTTGAAATATTCCCGGAGCTCAGCATTGCTATCGATGGTATCGATATCCTGCAGGACATCCACAAAAAAGGTTGTATCCAGTACAAAACGGATGAGGGTATCCGTTACAGCGATGGTATCTGAGTACTCAGTTGCCAGATCCAGTATCGGATCGAGATCGGAATAATAGACCGAATCGAGAAAGATGTCTTGATCCAACCGGTAAACTTTCAGGATCATTTTAGTAACCGAATCGCCATAAAAATTGTCAGGCAACAGGGTAAGAACAACTGAGTCTGCCATGGCATCGGGCCCCGGAGCAAAATCATCGTTATCAAGCCTTACCCGGAAGAGACAAGAGGCAGTGCTGGATCCGAAGTAATCATCCTCTAAGTGCCCTACCGTTGCCAGTAAAGCACCACTGCTTAATATGGAATCCTGGCTCAGGGTAAACGCCTGAATCGTAAGGGTGTCCAAATAATGTGCGTGTATCCGTTCCGAAGGGGGCTGAAGGGATTCTCCGATTAATGTAGAATCACTGTTACACGAGATGAAAAGCACCTGAACGAGCAGTATCAGCAGTAAAATATAGGGTGAAAAAAAGATCCTGTTTGAATGGGTCAGGATGGCTCTATTTGGGGTCATGTACGGTCTCGCTTAAAATGGTATCATAAAATTGTGAATAGGCATCCATGTATTCTTCTTCTGTCTGGAACTCAAGCAGGGGTTTTTTCGAAGATTTTATGAACTGACCTAATTCCCGGTTTATGGTTTTGCTCCCCATGATCACAGCATCCGACATGGTGACGGCCAGCTTACTGAGATTGAGGAATGATGGGGGTTTAAGCAATTCAACATCTTCGTTGGAAATCCCTTCCATCCACAATTTCTTCCTGAACGATGATTCAAACGGTTTTTTGAACTCTTTATTATAGACAGAGTATATTACTTTTGAATTGGCAAAGAGCGGATCATCATTATATGCTTTCTTCAAATAGAGTGGAACCAGCCCGGTCATCCAGCCAAGACAGTGAACGATATCGGGTGCCCACCGCAGTTTTTTCACTGTTTCCAATACCCCCCTGGCAAAAAAAATCAACCGCTCATCGTTGTCCGAAAACTCTTCGCCATGTTCATCTTTATCAACATGTTTCCTGTGAAAATAATCCTCGTTATCAATAAAATATACCTGCATGCGGGCAGACTGGATCGAAGCAACCTTAATAATGAGGGGGTGATCGGTATCATTGATAATAAGATTCATTCCGGAAAGACGGATAACCTCATGCAGTTGGTTTCGCCGCTCATTAATGCATCCAAATTTCGGCATGAATGTTCTGATCTCTTTTCTTCGCTCCTGGATCCCCTGTGGCAGATATCTTCCAATGACCGACATCTCTGTCTCCTTGAGGTAAGGGGATATCTCCTGTGAAATATACAATACTTTTGTGTTTTCCATCTAACCTGCCAGCTTCTGAGAAATAATGTGCAAAATTAGTAAAAAATATTGATATTTTTCAATTTATCAATCCTTTAAGGCATCCAAAACGGGTGGTTAACAAAAAAAGTTCATGCGTTACCCTCCTGTAGAAAAGTTATTTTATCGTTATCTTTGCAGCTTGTTTTTACCATGCAGATAACTGAACATATCGCCCCCCTGAAATCAGCAATCCGTTCATTGAAAAACAGAGGGAATAGCGTTGGCCTGGTCCCAACCATGGGAGCACTCCATGAAGGACACCTCTCGTTGATCAGGCAATCCATTGCAGAAACCGGTGTTACGGTTGTAAGCATCTTTGTAAACCCTACACAATTCAACGACAAAAAGGACCTGGAAAAGTATCCAAGGAATATCAAGGGAGATTTGGATATCCTTCAGCGGTTACTGGGAAAGGATGACCTGGTTTTTACACCGGATGTGCCGGAAATTTACCCGGAAGAGGATACCCGGGTATTTGACTTCGGTCACCTGGATAAAATCATGGAGGGTGTATTCAGAAAAGGCCACTTTAATGGTGTAGCTCAGGTTGTAAGTAAACTGTTTGACATCGTAACCCCGGACAGAGCCTATTTCGGAGAAAAGGATTATCAACAACTGGCAATTATAAACCTCCTGGTTAAACAACAGAACTACCCGGTAGAGATTGTACCCTGTCCGATTGTCCGTGAAGCGGATGGCCTTGCCATGAGTTCAAGGAATCAACGATTGAGTACCCGTGAAAGAGAAGAGGCTGCTTTGATCTACCAAACACTGTCTCAGGCAATCCATAAAACAAAGCATCTGGGGGTTGATGAGGTGAAAAGATGGGTCATTGATACCCTGAATGATTGCAAATTGCTGCAGGTTGAATATTTTGAAATTGTCGATGGATCGCAATTAAAACCAGTGAAAAGCTGGTCGGGAAAGGGTAAAAAAATTGGATGTATCGCAGTTTGGGCAGGGAAAATTCGCCTGATCGACAACATTACATTTCAGGAATGAGAAAAATCCATAACTTTGCACCGCGAAAATTCAAATAAACGGGTGATTTTTGTACCTTCGTTGATATTACTAATTTGTCGTGTCATGTTTATTGAAGTAGTAAAATCAAAGATCCATAAAGTAACCGTAACGGATGCCAACCTGCAATATGTTGGCAGCATAACGGTTGATGAAGAGTTGATGAATGCTGCCAACATCATTGAAAATGAAAAGGTTCAGGTTGTCAATATTAATAATGGAGAACGTTTGGAAACGTATGTCATCAAAGGTGAACCGGGATCCGGCAATATCTGTATGAACGGACCCGCTGCAAGAAAAGCTGCTGTCGGTGATGTAATCATTATCATATCCTATGCATTAATGGAGATCGAGGAAGCAAAAACATTCCAACCCCACGTGGTCTTTCCTGATACCACTACCAATAAACTCATACAGTAATTCCTTGAAAAGAAATATCCTGAAGGTTTTTAATTTTTTTCTTTTCCTGTCTATAGGAATTTTATTGCTATACTTTGCTTTTCGTGGGATTGATTTCCAGGTACTGGTAAACGAGTTTAAACAGGCAAGCTATGGCTGGGTTCTTCTTTCGCTTGTGATCTCTCTGAGCGGATTTATTGTAAGGGCTCTCCGCTGGCGGTTGCTCATAGAGCCCCTGGGGTATATCCCGGGTCGGCTGAATACATTTTATGCCGTAACGATCGGTTACCTGGCAAATTTTGCCTTCCCCCGAATCGGGGAGATCACCAAGTGTGGCACCCTGAACAGAACCGAAAAAATCCCACTTGATTCCCTGATCGGTACCGTAATCGTTGAACGATCAATCGATGTCATCACCATGATCATTCTGATCATCGTTATCTTTTTCTCAAAGATTCATTTTTTCGGGAATTTCCTTACAAATCAAATATTCAACCCTGCTATCGAGGGGGTATCCGGATATTTTACAATGCCGCTGATCACCTGGATCATCATCATTGGTGGCATTTGCCTTATCATCGCTGGATTTATCCTGTTCAGAAAGCGACTTGCCCGTTTCACTTTCATCCAAAAAGGTGTCACCATTTTAAAAGGCGTAGGTGGCGGATTAAAAACAGGCTTTACCATGAAGCGAAGGGGGCTTTTTCTTCTCTATACCATTCTCCTCTGGACCATCTATTTTCTAATGACCTGGGTTGTTTTTTATGCACTTCCGGCCACCTCCCATCTACAACCCATTGATGGGCTGTTTATCCTGGTCATCGGGAGCATTGGTATCGCAGTCCCCGTGCAAGGAGGTATTGGAGCATTTCACTGGATCGTATCCCTGGGTCTTACATTGTATGATATACCGAAAGAAGATGGTCTTGCATTTGCCACACTTTCCCACGAATCCCAGGCTCTGTTCATTATACTGCTCGGAAGTATTTCTATGCTCATTTTAGCAATCAGACGTAGAAGAAAAAAAGAGAATGTTGAACAATCTTGATTATATTTACACTCACTATGGCTACCATCGATTTTGTTAAATCGAAGATCACAAATAAAGAGGATCTGCAATATATCCTTTCCTATTATCGGTTCAAGGAGAAAAAAATCGTTTTTACCAACGGTTGTTTCGACCTGCTACATCGTGGACACATTGAATATCTTCTCAAGGCTGCTGCCTGTGGGGATGTACTGATCGTGGGGTTGAATTCGGATAAATCTGTAAAAAAGCTGAAAGGAGCAGACAGGCCCCTTCAGGATGAGAAATCCAGGGCGCTGATTCTTGCTTCACTACTGTTTGTTGACCACATCGTCCTGTTCGACGAAGAGACCCCGGTCGATTTGATCAGATCGATTCAACCCGATGTGCTGGTCAAAGGAGGTGATTACAAAGAGGAGGAGATCGTGGGAAATGAAGTCGTTACAGAAAAAGGAGGCAAAGTAAAAATCATTGATTATCTGTCCGGTTATTCAACATCCGGTTTGGTTGATAAGATCAAAAAAATCTTTACCAACTGAACAGGTGCTATTGGTTTACGTTGCAAAGCCATAAACCCTAAATTGGTACGCTTTTGGCTAAGACCAAAACCATATTTTACTGTCAGAATTGCGGTGCGGAATCTGCAAAATGGATAGGCAAGTGTCCTTACTGTAACGAGTGGAACACCTATGTGGAGGAGATTGTACGAAAAAAGGATTCCGGAAGTTCCTCCGGGTACCGATCATCCGTAACATCATCCCCTGAAAATTTATTCAATCTATCCACTTCCAGGGAGAACAGGATTGATTTAAAAAACAGTGAACTCAATCGGATTCTTGGAGGAGGGCTGGTATCGGGTTCACTGGTCTTGCTTGGTGGTGAGCCAGGAATTGGAAAATCAACCCTTGCATTGCAGATAGCTCTGGGGCAGGAGCATTTGAAAACGCTTTATATCTCCGGAGAAGAGAGCAGTCACCAGATAAAACTGCGGGCAGACCGCGTTGGTAGTAAAAGCAAAGAGTGCTATATATTAAATGAAACCAGCCTGGAGCATGTCTTTACTCAAATTTCCAATCTGGAACCCGACCTGGTTATCATCGATTCAATTCAGACATTGCACACTGATCTCCTCGAATCCACCCCCGGAAGTGTATCGCAGGTGAGGGAATGTGCCGGGCAACTATTGAAGTTTGCAAAAGAATCCTTTGTTCCTGTGCTCATCATCGGACATATTACGAAAGAAGGGAGTCTTGCCGGACCAAAAGCATTGGAGCACATTGTGGATACCGTCCTTCAGTTCGAAGGAGATCAGAACCACATGTACCGTATCTTGCGCACGGTGAAAAACCGCTTTGGAGCAACCTCTGAACTGGCCCTTTTTGAGATGCATTCGACGGGTTTGAAAGAGTTGATCAATCCTTCCGAATTGTTGATCTCACAACATCATGAGGAATTAAGCGGAATTGCTATTTCAGCAACGATTGACGGAATTCGTCCTTTTTTAATTGAAACACAGGCACTGGTCAGCTCAGCAGTCTATGGAACGCCCCAGCGATCATCTACCGGTTTTGATTTGCGCAGGTTGAGTATGTTGCTGGCTGTCCTGGAAAAACGGGCAGGCTTCAGACTCGCAGCAAAGGATGTTTTTCTGAACCTTGCCGGTGGTATTAAAATAGCTGATCCTGCGCTTGACCTGGCTGTAGTTACTGCCATACTTTCATCAAATCTTGATCAGCCCGTAGGAAAAAAGATCTGTTTTTCAGCTGAAGTTGGACTGTCGGGAGAAATCAGACCCGTCAGCCGGATTGAGCAGAGGATTGCAGAAGCAGAAAACCGGGGATTTTCACAGATCTATATTTCGAAATACAATGAGAAAGGTCTTGACCGTTCCAAAATAAAAAAAATAGAACTGGTTCAGGTTGATAAAATTGAGCAGCTTGTCAGGAGGGTCTTCTCCTGAACTCCAAACACATACCAACCCGAATGCAGTCAAGGTATGTTGAAAACTGAAAAACCATAAAAATGAAAAAAACAATTTGTTTTATCGTATCCACATTCGTGTTACTTTCTGCCTGTGATATTTTACAGGAGCTTGAAGTGTCGACCACTTCGGGAAGTACCCCTCTGACTACCGATGAGATCGTACATGGACTAAAAGAAGCACTTCAGGTAGGGACCACCAATGCCATCAACACATTGAGTAAAGAAAATGGTTTTTATGGTAATGCATTACTTAAAATACCCTTTCCTGAAGAGGTTAAGGTAGTAGAGGAGAAATTACGGTCAGTCGGGCTCAATAAACTGGTGGATGATTTCATTCTCAACCTGAACCGTGGTGCTGAAAAAGCGGTTACCAAAGCCGGTCCGATATTCATGGATGCCATCCGGGATATAACCTTCGCAGACGCGCGAAATATTTTAAGCGGTTCGAACACCGCCGCCACGGAATATTTCAGGGGCAAAACCTCCCAGCATCTGACCGACGCTTTCAAACCCGAAGTTCAGGAAACCCTGGATCAGGTGCAGGTAACAAAATACTGGAGTGATGTTATGTCCACATATAATAGGATCCCGTTTACAACCAAGGTTGAAACGGACCTTGCCCAGTATGTTACCGAAAAAGCGATCGATGGCCTGTTTATAAGGGTTGCAGAGGAGGAGAAACAGATTCGTGAGGATCCGGTGGCCAGGGTAACGGATATTCTGAAAAGGGTGTTTGGTTCGGTCTGAGAATGTGCTTTTCACTGTGCATGTAACGGATACAGAGTGCTTCTTTCGTCCTCATTAAACCATTGCAACACCTTCCCTGGTTAAAAGATCTCTTCATCAATCGCATCGAAATCGTACTCCGGATTTTCCTGTTCATATTTTTCGCAATCCAGTTCAATGTTAAACTGGAGTGGTGGCTCAAATTTTTCCGTCTGCAGGATACCGAAGGTTTCATCTTCATACACCTTTTTCAAAAAGATACCACAGATTGGCAGCGCCATATTTGAACCGGAACCGAGGCTGAGTGCTCCAAAATGTATGCTCCGTTCTTCCCATCCTGTCCATACTCCAATGACAAGGCTTGGTGTTATTCCCATGAACCACCCGTCGGATTGGTTTTGTGTTGTTCCGGTTTTCCCGCCAATCTGATTCATCAGTTGATATTTCCAGCGCAGCCGATTTGCCGTTCCTCCTTTAACCACACCTTCCAGCAGGTTCAGCATCAGGTAAGCATTTTCCTCGCTGATCGCTTCCTCAATTTTTGGTTGAAACCGCGAAATAACATTCCCGTTTTTATCTTCAATCCGGGTAACATAAAGCGGTTTGGTATAGACTCCTTTATTGGCAAAAGTAGCATATCCCCCCACCATTTCCGGTAAAGAAACGATAGAAACGCCAAGAAAGATGGAGTTGACCGGATCGATGTAACTCCGGAAACCCATCTTTTCCATAACCTTTATAACAGATTGTGGATTAAACTGTTTCATTAACCATGCAGAGACGTAGTTTTCCGACTGTGCAAGGCCCCACTTCAGGGTGACATTTTTTCCCCAGTAGTCTCTGGGACCCGTACTTTTGGGTGTCCAGGTTGAATCATTATCCTTGAATGTTTGCGGGACATTGGGAACTTTATCGCAGGGGGAGTAGCCATCCTGCATTGCCAGGGTATATAGAAAGGGTTTAATGGTGCTTCCGATTTGCCGTTTTTGGGAATTTACTGCATCAAACTTGAAATACCGGAAATCCGGACCACCCACATATGCACGTACAAAACCGGTCCTCGGGTCCATGACCATCATTCCCGCCCGGATGAAATGCTTATAATAGAGGATGGAATCAAGTGGCGACATCAGGGTATCCACTTCACCGCTCCAGGAAAACACCTTCATTGGTACCGGAGTATTAAACGCAATGGCGATTGAGTCCTCTGATACACCGGCACTATTCAGGCTTCTGTAGCGATCGGTTCGCCGGATGGAAGATTGAATAATCGCTTCAACATCTTCATTATCCAGGTCATTTGAAAAGGGAGGATTTTTGAGCCGACCCAAGCTGATCATGAAAGTATCCTGAAGATCCTTGCTCAGGTGTTCCACCACCGCTTCCTCAGCGTACTTTTGAAGAACAGAATTAACGGTGGTATAGATCTTCAGTCCATCGCTGTAAATGTTATAATTCGACCCATCGGGTTTTCTATTTTTCCTGCACCATCCATAGAGCGGATTATTCTCCCATTCGTACAATGCATCATCATACTGCTCCTTTGTAAAGAAGAACCTCCTTTTTGGTTCCGGCTTGATCATGGTGGTTCTAAGGTACTCCCTGAAATAGGTTGCCAGTCCCTCGGTATGCCCTTCCTCTTTGAAATCGAGTTCAATGGGTATCAATCTCACGGAGTCATACACCTCCTTCTCCAAATAGCCGTATTTCACCATCTGAGAGAGCACAACGTTTCTTCGTTGCAGGGTTTCATCATATCGTCGCCTGGGATTGTAATAGGCAGAATTTTTAAGCATTCCCACCAGCATGGCTGACTGCTCAAGGTTTAGGGAGTCCGGTGTGGTGTTAAAATAGACATAGGCGGCAGAGCGTATACCAACCGCCTGGTAGAGAAAATCGAACACATTCAGGTACATGGTTACAATCTCTTCTTTGGTATAGCTCCTTTCAAGTTTTACGGCTGTTTGCCACTCTTTGAATTTTGTCACTACAAGCTTTGCTTTCCTAACCAAACCAAAGCGATAATAGACCGTATCTCTCGGAAACAGGTTTTTTGCCAGCTGCTGTGAAATGGTGCTTCCTCCTCCGGCCTCTTTCTGTCTCAGGAGTATGGTTCTTACCAGAACCCTTGCCAATCCTTTCGGATCGATTCCGGAATGTTTGTAGAAACGGATGTCTTCGTTGGTAATCAAGGCATCCACAACATAGGGTGATATATCATTATACTCGGTCCAAGTGCGATTTTGAATGTAGAATTTACCGAGGAGCACTCCATCTTCCGAATAGACTTCTGCAGCCAGGTTATTTTCAGGGTTTTCAAGTTGTTCAAAAGTGGGCATCGGACCAAGTTTCTCCTTTGAAATCAGGATGAACAGGATAGTTATACATAGAAAAGGGAAAATATAAATGGCCCAGAACCAGCGTATATAAATTTTATATTTTGGATTGATGTTCCCCATTTTTTTCATATGAATTCCCTCTCAAAAATAGTAATAAATAGAGAATATGTGATGTAAAATTTGGCAGTATGCTTCCGATTTGTTTTACTTTGTGAAAGTTTTCACCCGTTCCATTTTCCCATTGTGATGATCCAAAATCTAGTAATTGTTGAATCTCCTGCCAAAGCAAAGACCATTGAAAAATTCCTTGGAAAAGATTACACCGTGCAGTCATGCTTTGGTCACATCAGGGATCTGGCGAAAAAAAACCTTGGTATTGAAATTAAAAACAATTACCAGCCACAATATATTGTATCAGATGATAAAAAAAAGGTTGTTTCGGAGCTGAAAAAGTATGCCACTGATTCCCGTATTGTTTGGCTGGCTTCCGATGAAGATCGTGAGGGGGAAGCCATCGCCTGGCATCTTTGTGAAGTACTGAAGCTCAAACCCGAAAACACCAGACGGATTGTATTTCATGAAATAACCGAAAATGCTATTCAGCAGGCCATACGTGAACCCAGGGGAATAAACAAGAATCTGGTCAATGCCCAGCAGGCCCGTCGTGTGCTTGACCGCCTGGTTGGTTTTGAGCTTTCTCCGATTTTGTGGAAAAAAGTACAGCCTGCATTGTCTGCAGGACGGGTTCAATCGGTTGCTGTCCGGTTGTTGGTCGAACGGGAAAGGGAAATAATATCCTTTAGAGCCAGTTCTTCCTACCGTGTTGTTGCACTCTTCCTGTTCACGGATGAGACGGGAGAAAAGAAGTCACTCAAAGCTGAACTGTCAGAACGATTCCCATCCAGAGAAGAGACCCTTGATTTTCTGGGTAAATGCATCCGTGCAAACTACAGAATTGTCGATATTTCGACCAGGCCATCTACCAAATCACCCGCTCCCCCATTTACCACATCCACCCTGCAACAGGAGGCGAGCAGAAAATTAGGATTTTCCGTTTCACAAACCATGTCGGTTGCCCAGCGACTCTATGAGTCAGGAAAAATCACCTATATGCGAACCGACTCTGTGAATCTGTCAAACCTCGCTCTGGGTACGGCAAAAAAAGTAATTGAGCAAGAGTATGGTGACAAATATGTAAAAATCAGAAAGTTCAAAACAAAATCAAAGGGTGCCCAGGAAGCACATGAAGCCATTCGCCCAACGTTTATCGCCAATAAAGATATCCCGGGTAATGTACAGGAAAAAAGGTTGTATGATCTCATCTGGAAACGGACCGTTGCATCACAAATGAGTGATGCGCAAATTGAGAAAACAACCGTAACCATTGATATTTCAACCGCTGATGAAAATTTCATTGCCACCGGTGAAGTAATTACCTTCGACGGATTCCTGAAAGTTTACTTTGAATCACGCGATGAGGAAGGAGAAGAAAACGGTAGAGCCATGCTCCCCCCGGTTCAGCTTCAGCAGGAGCTTACCTGTGATTCAATCACCGCAACTGAAAAATTTACTCCACCTCCTTTACGTTATACGGAAGCTACCCTGGTTAAAAAACTGGAAGAACTTGGGATCGGCAGACCTTCTACCTATGCTCCAACAATCTCAACCATACAGAACAGGGGATATGTGGTAAAGGAAGACAGACCGGGAATAAACAGAGAGGTTCATCTAATTACATTGAAGGATGAGAAGATCCGAGAGGAGAAAAAAACGGAATATGCGGGTCGGGAGAAAGGGAAATTGTTTCCAAATAACATCGGTATCATTGTTAATGATTTCCTGGTTGAACATTTTGAAGACATCATCAATTATCATTTTACGGCAAGGATTGAAAAAGAGTTTGATGAGATTGCTGTTGGCAAACTGGTCTGGACAGAAATGATTGATGCCTTCTATAGCTCCTTTCACAAAAAGGTGGAGACTACCCTGGAAAGTTCCGAAAAGGAAAAAGGGGAGCGGTACCTTGGTGAAGATCCCGTTACAGGGAAAAAGGTATTCGTTAAAATGGGAAGATATGGGCCCATTTCCCAGCTGGGTGACAGCCAGGATGAAGAGAAGCCAAAGTTTGCGAGCCTCATCAAGGGGCAACTGATCGAAAATATCACGCTGGAAGAAGCACTGGAACTGTTTAAATTACCCAGAATCATCGGCACCTTTGAAGGAAAGGAACTGGTGATTGGCCTGGGTAAATTCGGACCATATGTCCGGCATGAAGGCAAATTTTATTCCCTGAAAAAAGGGATTGATGATCCACTTACCATTGAGGCAGATCGTGCCATAGAACTGATCGGTGAAAAGAGAGAAGCGGATCAGAAGAGGATCATAAAAACCTTTGCTGAAGATCCAGATCTACTGGTTCTCCGCGGGCGGTATGGACCCTATATCTCTTTCCAGAAGAAAAATTATAAAATCCCACGGAAAATGGATCCTGAAAAATTGGGGTATAGCGATTGCAAAGAGATCATTGAACGGCATGATAAATCGGGAAAATCTAAAAATTGATCATGACAACAATGGATCTAAATGACTATTTCCGGCCGGTCAGTATTGAAAAGCCAGACCATTCCTTTCTAAATCAAGAGAACACGGTGGGCCGAAACATCACCATTCATACACCCAATAATCCCATCGGGGATATCACGTCATACAACATTGCCATTCTTGGTATTCCCGAAGAGCGGAATTCTCCCAATAAAGGTTCAGCTAAGGCACCGGACAGGATCAGGGGAAAACTCTTCCAGCTATACCGGTTCCCTCCGAAAGTGAAACTGATCGATCTGGGGAATCTTATTCCCGGCACCTCTCCCCAGGATACCTATTTTGGAATATCCGACCTTCTTTTTGAACTGACAAACAAAAACATCTTTCCCATCCTTCTGGGGGGAAGTCAGGACCTTACCTATGGTGCATACCTGGCCAGTGAGAAAATGAAAAAACCGATGAACCTGGTAACGATTGATTCACGGATTGATTTGTCGGGCCGTGAGGATGAGTTTACTTCACAAACCTACCTGCATAAAATCCTTACGGGAAGTTACCTTCAGGATTACACCAACATTGGTCATCAGATCTATTTCAGTGATCAGGATGATCTTGATTTCCTTAAAAAATCGTTTTTTAATGCCATCCGGCTTGGGATTGCGCGTTCTGCCATGTCAGAAATGGAACCGATTTTACGTGATGCTACCATGATCAGCCTGGATATCTGTTCCATCAGGCAATCGGATGCTCCGGGTCACTTTAGTGCTACACCCAATGGTTTTTATGGAGAAGAAATGTGTAAATTATCCATGTATGCCGGATTGAGTGATCGCCTCTCGGTACTTGGTATTTTCGAAGTGAATCCCGATTATGATATCAACGATCAAACATCCCACCTGTCAGCCCAGTCCCTTTGGTATTTTATCGACGGATTTGCCAATAAAAAGACAGAACAACCACGCGATAACGCCAGGGAGTTCAGAGAGTATATCGTTCACCTGAATGAGATTGACCAGGATCTTGTTTTTTATAAAAGTATACAGACCAACCGGTGGTGGATAAAAACCCCTTCACTGAAACAACAATCCGGCTTTCCTGAATTCATTTCCTGTTCTTATGAAGATTATCAAAAGGCAAGTAATCAGGAGATTCCGGACAGGTGGTGGAAGGCTTATCAAAAATTCAACTGAACCCGTTGATTACTAATCCAATGATTTATTCTCCTATCCGCTTGGAGTAAATCCTCCTGGGGGAGAAAAAATTCACCTTTTCAAGGAAACTTTATCTGGTAATTTGAGTATAAAGGATTAATTCCTGGTGGGTTATCAACATTTATCTGTTAACAAAATTTGTTTCAGAATGATATTTTTGTTTATTTTACTGTTTTCATTATCTTCGGAACCATTGATATCCCGAGGGAAAGATAAACTTTAATAGATCCATATGCGCACTGCTTTTTCTATCGTTTTCGGTTTTGTTTTCGTCACGATCGCTTTTTCTCAACAAGATCCGACGTATAGCCAGCCCATGTTTAATCAGATGGCCTTTAATCCGGGGTATGCAGGAGGCAGTGACATGGTCTGTTTTTCTCTCCTGACAAGACAGCAATGGGTTGGATTCGAAGGAGCTCCTTCCACAACCATGCTAACTGCCAACATGCCCTTCAAGGTTTTTGGTATCTCCAGTGGTGCGGGTCTCACCCTCATGAGTGATCAGATTGGGTTTGAAGATAACCTGAGCATTGCCCTTTCCTACGCTTACCGGTTGGACATAGGTGCCGGAAAACTGGGTATTGGATTGAGTGCAGGCATGTTTAACAAATCGCTGAAGCCAAAATGGGAAATCCCGGTAAGTGAAAACCATACGCCTGCTACCGGAGATCCGTTAATTCCCGAAAATGACGAGAGCGTTGTCTCTTTTGACCTTGGGTTCGGACTCTATTACAAAACAGATGATCTTTATGTCGGCCTTTCGACCACCCACCTGAATGAAGCAAAATTAAAATACACCAAAGGAACACCCTACCTGAAACGTCAATACTACCTGATCGCCGGTTATACATTGCCTTTCGGGAAACCGTTGGTTGAGGTAACACCCTCCATTTTCCTCTATTCTGATGGAAAAACATCACAAATCAGTATAAATACGATGGTTTTATACAATAAAAAATTTTGGGGAGGCGTTTCTTACAGAGCCGGTGACGCAATTACCGGTATGATCGGTATTGAATTGTTTAACGGACTCCGTATTGGTTATGCGTATGATTTTACAACTTCTGATATCAGAAAAAACAGTAACGGAACCCATGAATTCATGATTGGCTACTGTTTTAATCTCAGTCTTGACAGGAGTCCGCAACGTTATAAAAGTGTTAGATTTTTATGATTTATGAAAAAAATTAGTTTACTTGCATATATAAATTAAATTGTCTTATGAAAAAGTTACTTTTTTACAGCATTGTTCTGACAGTTGTCTTGAGCGGCTGTGGTAAAGGATCCTATAATGGAGAACTGGTTGGGGTACAAGGCAGAAAAAAATGGTATGAACCCGATCCCTACGGAATGGTTTTTGTACCTCAGGGTAGCTTCAACATAGGACCAAGTGACGAAGATGTTGCTTTTGCAATGAATTCATTATCCAAGACAGTAACCGTTGATGCGTTTTGGATGGATCAGACAGAAATAACCAATAATGAATACAGACAATTTGTATATTATGTCCGTGATTCCATTTTACGATACAAATTGGGTAATGCTCAGATTGAAGGATTTTTCGCCGTAGACGAGAACGGGGATGAATATGACCCCCCGTTCCTGAACTGGGAAACAGAGATTGACTACGAGAATGAAGAGATCCGGGATATTGCTGAAGAGATGTATTACTCCGAGAATGAGAGATTTTATAGAAGAAAAGAAGTGGATACACGCAAACTTATCTATAGCTATTTCTGGGTAGATCTCAAACAGGCTGCGAAAGAATCCAGCCGGTATAACTACGAAACCCAGTCTTATGAAGGTGACTTTTATAACAACAGGGGAGAACGAGGACCTATCGTTGACCGATCCTCGTTCATCATGCATGACGAAGTACCCTGCTATCCCGATACACTGGTCTGGATCAGAGACTTTACCTACGCCTATAATGAACCTTGGGCAAACATGTATTTCTGGCACCCATCGTACGACGACTATCCGGTGGTTGGTGTGACTTGGAAACAAGCTTCTGCTTTCAGCATCTGGCGTACAAAATTCCTGAATGACTATCTTGAGGCTGAGGGTGGATACTTTGTCCAGGAATACAGGTTGCCACTTGAAACCGAATGGGAGTATGCCGCCCGTGGAGGACTTGACCTGGGAATGTACCCCTGGGGCGGACTCTACACCAGAAATGATGAGGGATGTTTTCTGGCAAACTTTAAACCCCTTCGTGGTAATTATATCGATGACGGTGCTCTGGTGACAGCAAAAGTTGGTTCATTTGGTCCCAATGAGTTCGGGCTGTATGATATGGCAGGTAATGTAGCGGAATGGACTATCAGTGCGTATGATGAATCAGCATATGTCTTCACTCACGACATGAATCCCGACTATAAATACAATGCATTACCCGATGATCCGGTGGTAATGAAGAGAAAAGTAATCCGTGGTGGCTCCTGGAAAGATGTAGCTTACTTCCTGCAGAACTCCTCCCGGACTTACGAATATCAGGATTCAGCCAAATCATTTATCGGGTTCAGGAACGTAAGATCCTATATGGGCTACAATTAATATCAAATACTTCAAAAAATAATCATCAAAAATTCACAACTATGAATATTACTGAATTAGTTCAAAGTAGCGGATGGAAAAACTTCATGGCCAAACTGTATGGTCTGGGTGCTTCTGTTGTTATTGTTGGTGCGCTTTTTAAAATCCAGCACTGGCCAATGGCGGGTACATTTCTGGCCCTGGGGTTGCTGACAGAGGCAACAATTTTCTTTTTCTCTGCATTTGAACCTCTCCATGAAGAGGTCGACTGGACTCTGGTTTATCCTGAACTGGCAGGCATGGGTGATGAGGAAGAAATTACCGAATACAGAGGACCATCCCGCGGAGGTTCATCAGCCCTTGAAAAATTCGATTCGTTGATTGAAAGCGCTGAGATCACTCCTGAACTTTTCCGAAAACTAGGACAAGGATTAAACAACCTGAATGAAACAACGGCTAAATTATCCGATATTTCGAATGCATCCGTGGCTACAAACGAATATGTATCCAGTGTCAGGAACGCCGCTACTACCGTCAATTCACATACAGAATCCTATGTGGACTCCACAAAGGAACTGAAAGAATCGGTTGGCAGGTTGTCTGAGTCCTATGATAAAACATCCAACCTGATTGAAGAATCCGGAAGAAATTATGCTCAACTTTCGGAATCCTTCTCCAGCATTCAGGATGGCAGCAAATCTTACAGCAATCAGCTGGAAGTACTCAACAAGAACCTCACGGCGCTGAATGCAGTATATGAACTGCAGCTGCAGAATTCAAACGAACACCTGAAAGCAACCGAAGCCCTCTATTCCGGTCTTGACCAGATGATGGAAGACCTGAAAGATTCAGCAGAAGATTCTAAGCGATACCGGGATGAAGTGGCTAAACTCAGTGATAACCTCTCTGCTCTGAACACGATTTATGGCAACATGCTCGCTGCCATGAATGTTATGGTTAAATAACTTAGAATTGATTATATAACTTTAATTAAACCCTCTATTCAGTTATGGCTCACGGAAAAGAAACCCCGAGACAAAAAATGATCGGTATGATGTATCTGGTGCTGACAGCCCTGCTGGCACTGAATGTATCGAAAGAAGCGGTGGAAGCTTTCAAGCTGATCGATGAAAGTCTCAACAAAACCATTGCAAACTACAATGTCAAGAATAACCTGACATATGGAGAGTTTGATCGTGCAGCTGCAGAAAATCCCGTGAAAGCCGGGCCATGGAGAAATCAAGCCTATGAAGTGAAAGAGCGTTCCAAGGAAGTATTTGATCTAATTCAGGAACTGAAACTTGAAATCGTTCGGGAAGCTGAAAAAGGGCATGCAGAAGAAGTGATCGAGGGAAACATCGTTCATACCCGTGAAATTGAAAAGATTGATGATAACAACACGCCTTCTGAAATATTGATCGGTTCGGATAACAACGGAAAAGCATATGCGCTGAAAGCAGCCATCGAAGGGTACCGAGCGTTTCTTATCGAGACCCTCGACGGGAAAGGTCCCACGGCGGCTGAGTCGATCGAGAGCAGTCTCAATACCGAAGATTTCAAACAGAAAGATGGAGCGGTGGACTCATGGGAATACCACAATTTCCATACCCTGCCACTGGTTGCGGTCGTGGCTGTGCTTTCAAAAATGCAGAATGATGTGAAGAATGCCGAAGCCGAAACCATTAATTTCCTCTACAACATGATCGATGTAGGCGCCTTTAAATTTAACAAGCTTGTCCCGACAGTAATCGCCAAAACAAATTACGTTCAGCAGGGAAGCGAGTACAGTGCCGAGGTGTTTATTGCAGCAACCGATACAACGCAGAAACCGAACATTTTAGTGGGTGAAATCGATTCCACCCTGGTTGACGGGGTATGGCAGTACAAGATGAAAAGTGATAATCCTGAGAAGATCCCGATTGACAGCAGGGGACGGGGAATATATACGGTTGCTCCCACCAGCCTGGGAGATAAGGAGTGGGGTGGTTTGATCCAGATGGTTTCTCCATCGGATGGTTCAACAACAAGCTTTCCGTTCCATGAAGAATACCAGGTGGCCCCACCCACTGTGGTGGTATCACCCACAGCCATGAATATCCTTTATATCGGACTGGATAATCCGATTGACATCTCCGTACCCGGAGTGACTCCTGACAATATTAGAGCAAGTATTTCAAACGGATCCCTCACTAAGGGAAAGGTGAGATACGGTAACAGAACCTATCCCGGTTCATGGGTGGCAAAACCCAGAATAGGAAGTAACCAGGCTCAGATTACAGTTACCTCGGTAAAAGAAGATGGTACCATGCAACGCCATGGAACCATAAACTTCAGGGTGAGAAAACCACCCCCACCCATTGCTAAAATTGCCGGAAAAAAATCGGGGACCATTTCACTTCCGGAACTTACTTCACAGGTAGGGTTGGCTGCAGAGGTGGAAGACTTTGAGTTTGATATCAAGTATCAGGTTACCTCATTTAAAGTTGGTGTTATCTCAAGAGGTCTCCTGAGTGAAGAGGCATCCAACAGTTACCGGTTGACTGACGCTCAAAAAGGCCTCCTCGCGCAACTTCGAAGAGGTAATATGGTTCAATTCACAGAAATCAGGGCTGTGGGTCCAACCGGTGAAACGCTGGAACTGCCCGCTATTGTATTAAAAATAAACTAAGTTGATGTCATGAAGAGATTTGTTTTATTGTTCATCAGTACACTCCTTCTTTCAGGAATTTCACCCCTGTTAAGCCAGGAGGTGGAGGGGATCTATGAAAAAGGCATTCCTGAAAAGAAAGCGGTTCCCTATCCACATTTGAGAGAAGCAGATGTGATGTGGTCGAAGCAACTGGTCCGGTTAATCGATCTGCGGGAGAAGATGAATCACTCCTTATACTACCCAACGGTACAAATGCCCGATCGGAAGAATCTTATGGGTGTGATCCTGGCAGCAATCCGAAGCGGAGAAGTGACTTCCATTTACAATTTTAACCTCGCAGATGATGAGATGACGGTGCCGATGCTACCCGCTGAGGCTGAAGATAAACTGGGTGGATATGTGGACAGCATGATTGTCATTGATCCGGTTACAGGAGCGGAGGAACTGAGCATTGTTGAACACACAGCAAATCTCTCGGAAATCAAACAATATTTTATTAAAGAAGAGTGGTATTTCGATAAAAAGCTTTCCACGATGAAGGTTCGGATTATTGGCATTGCTCCTGTCCGGTTATATCAACACGCGGAAACCGGTCTGCCGACCAGAACAGCGACTTTCTGGGTCTATTTCCCTGAACTGAGGAATGCCCTGGCACGCAATGAGGTGTTTAATCCCAATAATGATGCAAACCGGATCTCGTTTGATGATCTCTTTATGCAAAGACGCTTTAGCAGTACGATCCTTGGTCAATCCAACGTATATGATAACCGGAGGATCAATGATTATGAAACAGGAAGAATGGCTCTGCTTGAAGCCGAACGGGTGAAGGAGTGGTTGATCAATACGGAACACGATATGTGGGAGTATTAAGCCCCCGCTAACCGATAAAAAACCCTCAGTTGCCTGAGGGTTTTTTTTATATGTAATCATCGCCCTTTTTCATCTGAACATCCTGAACGATCTGCTTTATCATCTGCTCATCCTGCCGCTTACAAACCAGCAGAATATTATCCGATTCAACTACGATAAACTCCTCCAATCCCTGTAATACAACGAGCTTGTTCCTGGGCACTTTTATGATAGAATCTTTCACACCGTAGGCAAAAATATTTTCCCCGGATGTTACGTTCATCTGATCATTCTTCTCCGACTGTTCATACAATGAACCCCAGGTTCCCAGATCAGACCACCCGAAATCAGAACAGAGCACATAGACATTATCTGCTTTTTCCATTATTCCATAATCGATGGAAATGCTTTTCGCATTGGAGTAGGTTTCAAGGATGAATTCTTTTTCCTGGTCGGTATTATAAATGCCTGCTCCCTCTTTGAACAAGCTGTGCATTTCCGGAAGGTGACGTTCAAATGCCTTTATCACCGATTTCAACGACCAGATAAAGAGACCCGAATTCCAATAAAATTCCCCGCTATCAAAAAACACTTTTGCCAATTCCAGGTCCGGTTTTTCAGTAAACGTCTTTACCTTCCTGAGGTTTTTGTTCCCTGCAAAACCCTGCCCGTTATTGATCTGTATGTAACCATAGCCTGTCTCGGGCCGGTCCGGTTTAATACCCAGGGTAAGCAGGGCATCCCTATCCCTGACAAATTCCATCCCTTCCAGGATAACCCGCCTGAATTCCTCCTCCCTCAGGATAAAATGATCGGATGGGGCAGCAACAATTATGGCATCGGGATTCAGCTGCTGTATCCGATAATTTGCATAAGCAATACATGGTGCGGTATTTTTCCGGAACGGTTCAAGCAGGATCTGTTTTTGGGGTAATTTGGGCAATTGCCGCTTTACCAGGCTACCATACTCTGAACTGGTCACTACAAAAATGTTTTTTTCAGGAAAGATATCGATAAACCGGTCATAGGTAAGCTGGAGAAGTGTTTTGCCAACACCCAGAATATCAAGAAATTGCTTTGGTTTGTCTTTTCGGCTGAGGGGCCAAAAACGACTTCCCACCCCCCCTGCCATGATGATGCAATAGTGATCCTTTTTCATGGTTGATGATCTCTGTTTCAGGATGCCCAAAGGTATAAAAATTGTAGTACTCCCCGCAAGGATTATCTGACCAAAATAAATAAAAGAGGGGAAAACCCGTTTTCCATAAAATATTCTTAAATTTATGTTCCAATTCAGGTTTTAATGAATATTATCTATCATATCGGGAACTATTTTATCCTTTTATCGAAAGTGTTTGCGAAACCCGAAAAGGGTAATATCTATTACAGGCAGATCATCCGGGAGATTATCAGCCTGGGAGTAAACTCTGTTGCAATTGTTGTGATCATATCGACATTCATGGGAGCCGTGATCACCTTACAAACCGCTTACAACACGGAAAATCCATTATTCCCATCCTACCTTATCGGCCTGGGGTGCCGCGATTCGATCATCCTTGAATTTTCCTCCACCATGGTTGCATTAATACTTGCCGGAAAAGTGGGATCCAATATCGCTTCAGAATTAGGGACCATGCGGGTTACTGAACAAATTGATGCCCTGGAGATCATGGGTGTAAATTCAGCCAGTTACCTGATCCTCCCCAAGATCATTGCCACTGTTCTGTTCAATCCCCTGCTTACACTCATCAGCATTATTGTTGGCGTCTTCGGAGGATGGGTTGCCGGAACCGTAACGGGTGTAGTTACATCAGAAGATTTTATCTATGGAATTCAGTATGCATTCATTCCCTATTATATTACCTATTCCTTGATTAAAACCGTCTTTTTTGCCTTTATCATAACATCTGTTTCAGCCTACCATGGATACTATGTTGAAGGGGGGGCACTTGAAGTTGGCAGATCGAGTACGAGAGCCGTGGTTTACAGTAGTGTGGTTATCCTTCTGTTCAATGTTATTTTAACCCAATTGCTTCTTTCATGATCGCGGTCAAAAACATATCAAAATCATTTGCCAATTTACCCGTACTGATAGATATCTCGGTAACCTTTGAACAGGGAATAACAAACCTGATTATCGGACAGAGCGGCTCGGGAAAAACTGTATTACTGAAAGCCATTGTCGGGCTCCACGATATCGATGAAGGAGAGATCCTTTACGGAGACATTGTATTCAACAAACTCAATTTCCATGAGAAAAAAGAGATCCGCAAACAGATGGGAATGCTTTTTCAGGGGAGTGCTCTGTTTGATTCAGCAACGGTTGAAGAAAATGTGATCTATCCGCTCGACATGTTTACAAAAATGAACCCGGAAGAAAAAAGGGAGCGGGCCAACTTTTGTCTGAACCGGGTAAATATTCATAACGCAAACCACCTCTATCCCTCCGAGATCAGTGGTGGAATGAAAAAAAGGGTGGGAATTGCCCGAGCTATAGCACTGAATCCGAAATACCTCTTCTGTGATGAGCCAAATTCAGGACTCGATCCGAAAACAGCCATCGTTATCGATAACCTGATCAAAGAAATAACCGAAGAATTCAATACCACGACCATTGTAAATACGCACGACATGAACTCCGTGATGGAGATAGGAGCAAAAGTGGTATTCATCTATGAGGGTGAAAAATGCTGGGAGGGAACCAACCAGGATGTTCTGCATTCGGATAATGAAAAACTGAATGAATTTGTTTTTGCCAATAACCTGGCGAAACAGGTCAGGAATATCCATTGAATCCTTCCCTCCTGATTCAATTACTTTTACAGTAAATGAAGATTTAGTATGTTCTAAAAAAATAAACCGATGAAAATCAAAGGAAAAGGATTCAATACCAAACTCGTTCATGCCGGTGCTTTTGAAGATAATTTTGGGAGTGCAACGGTCCCTATCTACCAAACGTCCACATTTGCATTTCGGAATGCCCAGCACGGGGCAGATCTCTTCTCAGGAAAAGAGAAGGGATACATTTACACCCGGATCGGAAATCCAACCATCACGGCGCTGGAGGATAACATTGCCGAACTCGAAAATGGGTATGGAGGAATTGCAACCAGCTCCGGTATGGGCGCCACCAATACCATCTACATGACCTTTCTGGAAAAGGGGTCCCACATGATCAGTACAGCCTCTGTATATGGTCCTTCAAGAGGGATTATGGAGAAACACTGGTCCCGGTTTGGTGTTGAATCAAGTTTTGTTGATACCTCCGATCTGAAAGCCATTGAACATGAAATCAGACCGGAGACAAAACTTCTCTACGTTGAGACACCCTCAAACCCCACCATGCAATTAACGGATATTGAAGCATGTGCTTCTCTGGCCCATAAACATGGGATCCTTCTTGCCGTTGATAATACCTTCTCCAGCCCTTATCTGCAAAATCCCCTGGAACTGGGAGCCGATGTGGTTCTCCATTCCGTAACAAAATTTATAAACGGGCATGCCGATATTGTTGGAGGTATCATTGTTTCCAAAACGAAAGAGCATTATGACCGGTTGCGGCATGTGATGACTAATCTCGGATGCAACATGGACCCTCACCAGGCATTTATGGTGTATCGCGGTGTGAAAACCCTTGCCTTGAGAATAGAACGAGCGGAAAAAACAGCAAAGGAGATTGCCGAATGGCTTGAAAAGCATCCAAAGGTGGAATGGGTGAAATATCCCGGATTACCATCACACCCTCAATACGAACTGGCAAAAAAACAGATGCGCGGATTTGGCTCAATGATCAGTTTTGAGTTAAAAGGGGGAATCTCAGCCGGAGAGAAACTGATGAACAACGTAACCATTGCTCTACTGGCAGTCTCACTGGGTGGAGTGGAATCCCTGATCCAGCATCCGGCATCCATGACCCACTCAGGCGTGCCGAAGGAAGAACGATTGAAAGCAGGAATTACAGATGGCCTGGTAAGATACTCGGTTGGCATTGAAGATAAAGAAGATCTGATGGAGGATCTCCGACAGGCACTTGATAAAGTGATTTAATTGAATCTGCCCAGAGTCTATATCATAACCGGTAAGCAGGGTGGGGGAAAAACATCGTTTCTCTCTACGCTTGTTAATCTGCTGAAAAAGAACAGCATTACCGTTGGTGGCATACTGGCAAAAGGAGAATGGGTAAATGACCAGCGTTCGGGATTCCAGCTGGTGGATCTTTCAACCGGGCAACGGATGCCTCTGGCTTCTGTGATAAGCAGAAAAAACTGTATCCCCCTGGGAAAATTCTTCTTTAACCCCGGATCCATCTCCTACGGAAATGCCCTGCTTACCGGAGACGAAATACAGAAAAAAACAATCATCGTACTGGATGAGATAGGCCCCTTTGATTTGCAAGGGGAGCTCTGGGCAAACGGACTTCACAAATTACGGAATAACTATTCAGGAATTCTTATCCTGTCGGTGAGAAAAACACTGGTCAGGCAGGTCATTCGTCACTGGAAATTGCCCCATGCTGAAATCATTAATATCGACAAGGAAAAGGTAGAAGATCTGGTGAGACGGATAAAGGAATGCCTGATGAACAGTATTGAAAAAAAAGGTTAACAGCCTCCCTCCGTTGCACTTTTCTTCTTCTTCCTGACAGAAACCCAATGTTATCCGTATAAACGGATTGCCTCCAACGATTCCCTGTTCAATATCTTTATGCTCTTACCATTCAGGTGGATGAGTTTGTCATTGTTGAACTCAGTGAGTATCCGGCAAACACTTTCGCGCGATGTATCAACAAAATTGCCCAGCTCAATTCTTGATAACGGCAATTCAAATTCATCCTTGCCGTAAATGTCCTCTGCAAAAGTTAACAGTGCATTCGCCAGTCGCCCGTGAATGTTCCTCTGTGTTCTGTTGACACACTTTTCAAATGAACTCAATTCGCTGCTGCATATCTCAACAATCACTTCATAGGCAAATTTCCCGTTTTTAAAAATGAAATCCTTGAATATATCTTTATCAATAAAGCAGACACTGGTGGGTTCAATGGCGGTTGCAGAATAGTGGTTTATTTTTTCGTTGAAGGTGGTCGGAATACCTAAAAATGAGGGGGCTTTTGTAATCTTTGTAATTTGATTCTTTGCCGGTCCCGCAATGTGAATCTTTACCAACCCGCTACGCAAAAAGATAATATTGGACGAAAACGCTCCCTCCTTGAAAATGATATCGCCTTTTTTGAAATACACCTGGGCACAATTGTTTCCCAGGTTTTGCAATTCATCGGAAGTTAATGTCTTAACCGCTGCAGATTTTATTTTACAATCCAAACAATTATTCATATTTTAGCCTTTCAATCACGAAGCATACAAATGTATAAAATGTGAACTAAATCACATAACAATTTACAGAATATCACGTATATTTGGTTGTTTTGATAGGAATTACAAGCTTCTTTTGAACATCCCATTTTTAACAATAAACTAAAACATCATGGAAAACAAAAAAATGACATTGGCTCTTTTTACGGGGAGCCTTGACAAACTCACAGCTGCCGGAATTATCTTAAGCGGTGCAGCAGCCGACGATATGGAGGTAGATGTATTTGTATTATTGCAGGGTGCAAGGGTATTTAAAAAAGAGATCGGTGATGATCCGGACAAACTTGCAATGGCAGAAAATCCGCACCTGAAGGAGGAATTTTTAAAATCACTGGAAACACTTAAGGTAAATACCTGGATGGAATTTTTCAAAGAAGCGAAAGAACTGACGAATGTAAAAATTCACATTTGCGGGTTGGCCGGTAAAATCTGGGGTGGTGAAAAACTGGAAGATTTCGTTGATCTTGCCGATGATATTTGCGGTATAGCAGAATATATTACATCCGCCCAGGAAGCAGATGTGCATTTATTCATCTAATGTATAACTAAAAATAAGGAGGAAAAATAATGACACCAGATGAATTAACCAGTTTAACCGTTAACAAAACGGTCGATGCAAGGGGAACCGCCTGTCCCGGGCCCTTATTGGCAGCAAAAAAGGCAATCGGAGAGGTTGCTTCAGGAGAAATCATGGAGATCCTTTCATCGGACGAAGGGACCAAACAAGATGTTCCGAAATGGGCTACCAAAAAGGGGCATGAATACCTCGGTACCGTTGAAGAATCGGGATTTTTCAAAATATACCTGAAAAAGGGGTAGAGCCGATGAACGGGAAACAACCGGAAAAGTCCCCGAAAATATTGGTATTCTCAACAGAAAAGATCTCAGATCCTGCGATCGATCTCGCGGGGCTGCTGAAAATGCATTACTATCCCGGAGTATATACCCTTAATGTACCCTGCTCAAGTGCCGTGAAACCACGATGGATTATGACTGCCTTTGAGAAAGGTTTTGATGGTGTATTCATTGCAGCGGATGGTACCGATTGTCCTTACGGGGAAAGCTGTTCTGAAAATACAGCCAGCATTATTTCAACAACGCACGAAATGATGAAAGAAAAGGGCATTGATCCCGCAAAACTCAAAATGGCAGCGATCTGTTCTGTTTGTGCCGAAGCATTTGTGAAACACATGAGCAGTTTTGCAAAACACCTTTCAGAATCATTAAAATGAATTAGATATGCCGGATAATAAAGAATTTGATGTATTGGTTGTCGGGGGAGGTATTGCCGGACAGGAAGCAGCGTTGAATCTGGCCAACCAGGATTTTAGGGTCATCCTGGTTGAGAAAGACCTTTCCATCGGCGGAAAAATGATCCACCTCAGTAAGGTTTTTCCAACACTTGATTGTGCTGCCTGTATAACCACTCCGAAGGTTTCTGAAACAGCAAGACATCCCAACATAACCATCTTTACAAACAGCGAGATCAGGAACATTGAGAAACTTGGGGAATCCAATTTCACGGCTACTCTTATCGAAAAACCCAGGTATGTAACCGCTGATTGTACGGGTTGTCAAATCTGCGAAGAAAAATGTCCGGTTGTTGTACAGGATGAATACCAATGGGATATGGTGGGCAGAAAAGCTGCGTATATCCCTTTCAGTATTGCCAATCCACGAATCGCAGCCATTGATATCGACAATTGTATATTGTGTGGTTTGTGTGAAAAAGTCTGCCCTGCTGACGCGATTGATTTCTCCCAAACAGAGGAAGAATCAATCATTACCGTTCAGTCTGTTGTTATTGCTACCGGATATAACCTGTTTGATCCTACCCTGATAGAACGGTACGGGTATGGAAAATTCAAAAATGTGGTAACATCCATGCAGATGGAAAGGCAATTGGTGCCTACCCGCCCCTTCAATACAGTATTGCGACCCAAGGATGGTAAAATGCCGGATAACATTGCCTACGTTCTCTGTTGTGGTTCACGCGATGAAAGTGTTGGTAACCCCATTTGTTCCCAGGTCTGTTGTATGTATTCCATTAAGCAAGCTCAGTTGTTAATGGGAGCTCTACCCATGGCAGATGTTACGATTTATTATATTGATATCCGGGCTTTCGGAAAAGGATTTCAGGAATTCTACCAGCAGTCTATAGACATGGGCGTGGAATTCATTAAAGGGAAAATTGCAAAAATCACTGAAAAAGAGAATGGTAATCTGATATTGCGTTATGAGGATATTGAAAATGAAAAACTTGCAGAGACAGAACACGACCTGGTGGTATTATCTGTGGGTATGTTAGCAAATACTGACTTCACACACATGTTTAAAGACAACGCGGTCGAGCAGGATGATTATCATTTTATTAAACAGACCGATATCTTGTTGAATCCAGCCAGAACAAGTATCGAGGGGATTTTTGCGGCCGGTACGGCAACCGGCCCCATGGATATTCCGGATTCGATTCTGTCAGCAGGAAGTGCATCAGCTGAAACAACCAGTTATATCAGGAGGAATCAACATGAAAAATAAAATCGGGGTCTATATTTGTCAATGTGGTTCAAATATTTCCGACTATGTTGATGTTGAAAAAGTGCGTGAAGCCGTTGAACAAGAATCCGGAGTGGTCCTGGCTAAAACAACCATGTTTGCATGCGCCGATTCAGCGCAGAAAGAGATCATAGAAGACATCAGGGAACAAGAACTGGATTCAATGGTCATTGCCTCCTGCTCACCCAAACTACATCTGTTTACTTTCAGAAATGTTGCCATCCGTGCCGGATTGAATCCGTACAATTATGTACAGGTAAATATCCGCGAACAGGGATCCTGGGCACACTCGGACAAACCCGACAAAGCAACGGAGAAAGCAATCGGTCTTGTTTTAGCAGGCATCGCCCGTGTGAAACATTCCCAAGCGTTAATACTGCGGGACATTCCATCTGAAAATGCAATCGTAATTGTTGGTGCAGGAGTAGCCGGAATGAGGGCAGCCATTGAACTCGCCGATATGGGAACTGAGGTATATTTACTGGAAAGATCCCATTTTGTCGGAGGAAGAACTGCCCAGTGGGAAAAACTCTACACAACAGATGAAACCGGACCTGAGATCATTAAAACATTGTACGACCGAATAAAAAAAACAGGGAATATTACCCTGTTCACCGGAGCAGAAATTGTTGTAAATGCCGGCAGCGTAGGGGACTATGAGGTAACGGTTAAGATCCATCCACGGTATGTTACAGCGGTGAACAGCATTGATCCTTCCAAAGTGGATAAAGCAGTGGATGCCTGTCCATTGGAAGTGGATGACGATTTTAATTTCAACCTGACCAAACGGAAAGCAATCTACAAACACCATCGCGGACAATACCCTGAAATTCCTGCAATTGATCCGGAAACGTGTGATAAATGCGGTAAATGCCTTGATTTTTTGCCGGAGATCGACCTGGAACAGAAACCCGAAACCATTACCCTGAAGGCCGGAGCTATACTTCTAACGACAGGATTTGATCCGTATGAACCAAAAGAAGGTGAATTCGGATACAAAGAACTGGATCAGGTGATCACGCTCCAGCAACTGAAACGACTGATCTCACTGAATGGGAAAGAACTCATGTACAAAAAGAAACAGATCAGGAACATGGTGTTCATCTATTGTGTGGGAAGCTGTCAGACAGATGGTGAAAATAAATACTGTTCCCGGTACTGCTGCACGGCTGCAATGCATACAGCGTTGGAGGCACGAAAAAAATTCCAGGAGATCAACAATTACCATTTGACACGTGACCTGAGAACCTACGGAAAACAGGAAATAATTCAACACCAGGCATTGAATCAGGGAGATATGATCCTTCGGTTTTCAGAAGATTCGCCTCCCGAAATCACTCAAAACGGAGAAACTGTTCTGGTAAAAATCAATGATATTTTAACCGGAGGAATGGAACTGGAAATTGAAGCCGACCTGGTTGTGCTGGTTACCGGTATGGTACCAAGAATGGGTGATTCGATCGCTGAAATCCTGAAAGTTCCAAGAGGAAGGGATCGTTTTTTTAACGAAGTACACCCGAAACTTCGCCCTGTTGAAACGGTCATTGATGGAATTTTTATCGCCGGAACATGCCAGGGACCTAAAAGCATTACAGAATCGATGCAATCGGCTCTGTCCGCAGCATCAAAAGCAAACTCACTGATCAGCAAAGAGAAGATTGAACTGGAACCGATCCTTGCAGTCATCGATGTTGGAATCTGTGAGTGGTGTGACAAATGTGCAGCGGTCTGCCCATACGATGCGATTACCAAAGCCGAAAAGAAAGGGAAAGCCGTGGCTGCTGTTGATGAAGCAAAATGTAAGGGCTGTGGTATGTGCCTTCCCGTCTGCCCGGTCAATGCCATTCAACTGACCGGTTACACCGATGTTGAAATAGAAAGCATGATTGAGGCAATCGTGGAATGAATCCCCGTAGTGCAGAAGAAACAAAACGAAGGGAATAATAAAAATGGCTACAAAAACAATAGACATTATCAAAGAAACCCGAACGGTATCTGAAGAACTGAAGGCAAAACGGAAGGAGTTTGCCAGTATCAAGAAACTGATATTAACATCCCTTGAATCAGAACCCAAAACCATTCCTCAAATTTCCGAAGAGATCAATCTTTCTTCCGACGTAGTGATGTACTACCTGATGACCCTCAGAAAATATGGTGATGTTGAAACCGGCGAGATCGATGATATGGATGAGTATTATTCTTATAAACGGAAGAAAAAGTAAAGAGTGCAGGTTACTGGTGTTCTTATATCTTGTCTTTACCGATCCATTTGATAAAATATCCCTCTTTTTTGACTAATTGCTTTCACTTTCCCCTCAGCTTCCAGTACACTGAGGTATTTATTCACTTCATTTGCATGCAATCCGAGGATTTTTGCCAGGTCCTCCAGGGTACAGGGCCTCCTGGAAATTGTCTCCAGTATGGCTGTTTCCTTATCTTTCCTGTAGGATTTAATATCTTTACGTTCCGGTGGTTTGGCGATGATCTCTACGTTATCGAGTTGCCAGAAGTCGACAATTCGTTGTAATTCTGCCTGATCGGCTGCAGATAAATCATTCATGGTTCCAGGCCTGTCGAGTGTATTCAGCTGAATTTTATCCGGTTGGATCTTTTGGAACGCAGCCTTCAAATGATTCAAATTGGTTGCATCATTGTTGTATCCCGGAATGATCAAAACCTCAAGCCACACTTTACCGGAATACTCTTTCCTGAACTGTTCGAGTCCCCTGATATATTCCTCCAGGTTCAGGTCATGATGCGGTCTGTTCAGTTTCCTGAAGGTGCTTTCTGTAGCTGCATCCAATGAAGGGAGCACAACATCCGCCTTCAGTAGCTCCTTCCGGATCTGTTCTTGATGAAGCAAGGTTCCGTTGGTCAATACCGCTACAGGGATATCTGGTTTTCTCTGTTTAATAAACTCCAGTACATCTCCAAACCGAACATTCAGGGTTGGTTCTCCCGATCCCGAAAAGGTGATGTAATCCGGATCCGGATTATGGGTAAAATAGTGATCCAATTCCTTTATTACTTTGTCATAAAGGATATATTCCTTCCTGTCTAATGTTAGTTTTGTTGTAGCTCCGCATTCACAATAAACGCAATCCAATGAACACACTTTGTGCGGTACAAGGTCCACGCCGAGAGATATTCCCAGCCGTCTTGAAGGCACAGGCCCGAAAAGGTATTTGTACATAATTATAACGATTTAAAGACCCTGGCTAATGAAAATCCGGGAGCATCTATCAGGAGGTCAAGAAAATACCCAAAAGGCGTTTGCTGAACCTCAAATCCCGAATTGGTCAGCCTTTCGTCAATGTGATTTAAAAACTCCTGTGTGAACTCTGGGGGAGCTTTGCTTTCTGAAAGGTGGGCAAATGAATGAAGGATAATCTTTTTCCCCGATTCATTTTTTCCACAGATCCATTTCAGGTTTTTTATGAGCTTCCTGGCAACCTCAACTTCCTTTTCCTGATCCTCTTCTTCTACCTGTATAAATGCCGCCTGAATATTATCAAATTTAGCAGGCCCGGCATTTTCATCGGAAACATCAAGGGTTCTCACTGAAGGACTATAGGCAAAATGGTTGCAATAGATCATTAACAGCTTCATTTTCTGCAATTTAATTTATAAATAAAAAACAGTGAAAATAGGATCATGAATGCAAATAAAGAAAAGAACAGGTGAAATCCAAAACGTTCAATAATCCAGCCACCGAGTATCGGGAACAGTGCGGGTAAAATGTTTCCTGCTCCCGCCATCCCTGTATAAAGGGCTCTGTTATCAGTACCTGACACTTCAAGTAACACTCCGTTCATTGATATACTATAGATCGAAAAGATAATACCCCCTATTAAAAAAATGAATTTAAACGGAGGGGTATTGGATGTTATCAATAGAATCAGGGATACTGAAATGACCAAAAATACATTTCCATAAAGTAAGTATCGGTATTTATATTTTTTTGATAATAAAAAGAGAAGGAATCCTATAGCAACACTTCCAATTACTTTATAAAACAGGAATAGACCTGTATCATGACTTTGTGTATGAAACATTTCCTTGGCATACAACATGACAAATGGCAATAAGGTAATACTTATACCCATGGTATTGATGAATCCAAGAAAATAACCAAGCTTTTTGTTTTGTGTTAATTCAACTTTGATCAAAGAGAGGAAATGTCCCGGATTTTTCACAACCATTCGTGAAGGTTGTTGTTCTTTTAATCGCCAGAAACCAAGAGAAGCAATAAATAGGGCCAGGAATCCAATGATGAACATATAAGCATAATTTGTGGGATAACTTTGTAGAGTGATCACTTTTTTAGCTAACAAAGCCGATAGGAATAGTATCACCCCTGTAAGGATCTGCTTTACTGAGAAAAATAATTTTCTTGAAGATTGCAGAAGTGATTTACCCAGAATATCAGTATAGCTTACATTAGCAAATGCTCCACCAATAGAAAATAAGGTGATCAGGATAAAAATCATCCAGATGACAAGGTCCCCCTTTATCAAAGAAGAAAAATAGAGCATGAAGCCGATGAACAGAAGGGACAAGATTCTTGTATTGATCCCAAGTAGCAGGAACTTCTTCTTGAATGCATAGTTGCTGACAAAGGGTGCAAATACCACCTGTGTAAAACTCGAACCGCCAAGCATTATAGCTGTCATCAAACCAACGTGCAATCCATTACCCCCAGCCTCAATAAGCATGGCAGGGATCACTGTATCCACATCCATAAAATTCATGGCAAGCGCAAGAAAAGAGGTATGCCAGATGAATGCATAATAATTATGGCGTGACAGATCCGTTGAAAGTTCCATTTAATGCAATGTTCAGGGCGAACAGAATTTCAAAAAACACACTATATCTTCCTGCTAATTATACAATAGCCGGGTTTTCTCGTCTGCCATGGTTGGTTGAACCAATTCGTCCCATTCGGGAGCCTCCCAGGTTTCTAACTTCGTATGGGTATCCAGGTATTTTTCGGGAATGGGATGTGTTCCGATCACCACCTTAACGCCATATTTTTCCTGAATGAAATCCCTGAAATGCTGAATGTATGGACAGGGGGGATAGCCCACAACAAACCCGGTGGCTAAATGGATCACCTCCGCACCATTTTTTATCATCTCTTCCGGAGTGTATTCAATATTCCCCCCGGGACAACCACCACACGTGGTGTATCCAACCACTTCAACCTCTTCCTCTTTGCTGTAGATATCAAAAGCACCCTCCCTGTTTTTCAATGACCGGAAACATTTGCCTCCCGCGCAATCGCGGTACCGGTCGCAGATAATAATTCCAATCTTACGATTTTTTTTCATTTTCCTTTTTTTTGATGTAAATAACAATATGGTAATATTCGTATGTGCTCACGAACAGATCAAAGTAAACTATAATATTCATTTTCTTTTTAGGGAGTCCCTGATCATAACCTGTCTGGGCAGCCCGAGTTCCTTTTCCATCTCTTCATTGCGTTTACTTTCAACGCAGTCGATTGAAGGTAAATAGGGCTTTATATCAAGTACCGGTGATCCGTCAAATGCATCAATCCCTTTTATATGAAGGATACCATCCCTGATGCTATCCAGCTTAACTACAGACAGACCAATGGGATTGGGGCGCCTCGGAGTACGTGTCCCAAACAATCCAAAATCATGTTCACGGGTAGAAGCCGGAGGAGATACAAGATCTTTCCAGGTTTTAACCCTGTCAAAATGATAGATCACAATGATGTATTCAAACAGATCAAGGTATTGCAACGCTTCCCTGTATGGTTCGTATATTTCAATTTCAGCCCCGGATTCCGGCATTAATATACCTTGCCGGGGAGCCCCGGTTTCAGGAGTAAAGGAGCTATGAATCAATCCTATCGGGGAATAGACAATGTCATTCCTTTCCTGCATTTGATTATCTGTAGATGTAACAAAATACAAAGCAAGTATAAGCACTATCATCATTTATATCTATTTTAAAAAAGGAAACACTGATATACAAATTCGAAGCATATTTAGGACAGGTTAATCCCTTTTAACACAATATTATCTTCATCTATCCCGATATCCTTTGCAATAACATGGCATTTTGCCTTCAGCAGAAAAAAAACAGGCCGTGTTACACCCGAAAGCCCTTCATAATTCCCCTGTCCTTTGCTGATTACCATGTCTGCACTGTCAAATCTTTTAATAAAAGCATCGTTACACAGGCGCAAAATAGTAGCAGGGGCAGAAGATCCGGAGGATATTATTTCGGCAACGGTATCGAGTCCTGAGTCAATCGCATCCTGCAGCGTTACATCATTTATTACCGGAATCTCACGAACCACATAGGTAACCGGTTTGTGCAATTCCTCAATGAGTATTTTATCAAAAACCGACTCCCCTGCGTTATCACCAAGGTAGAGGATTGATTTTGCTTTTCCTAGGTGAGCAACAAACTGGTCGAAATGTGAAATAGCAAAGTCCTGCTTAAGAATTTCGCTGATACCTTCTATAAGGTTATACTTCTTCCTGACACCAAGATCGATTATATTACCGGCGATCGACAGCTTAATTGCAGTGAGCAGCCTGTTTCCCGACCGGTTGACGATCTCCTTCATTTCAGGATACAAGGCCAAGGTTTCGTTTATGTTCGATTTTTTTATCTCTTTATAGGGATCATCAACACCTGTGATTTCCCGAACTTTACGGTAAATAACATCACCGGTCTCAGGGGGTGTATTTTCCAGAGGAAATTCCTTTATCATGGAGCCAATCGTATCAAGCAGCTTTTTGATCTTTTTTTCATCCCGGGTGGCTATTCGTCCGGCACGCAAAGCCTGATCCAAAAAACAGGGTATACAATCCAGGTATGTTTTCATCTTTTTCTACATCGTGTTATGCACCTGTTTTTACTTCCTGAAGTAGGTATCCATTCGGTCAAATGCTTTGTTGATCATCTCTTCCGGCACACAGAAAGAAAGCCTGATGTGCTGTTCGCCGGTCGGGCCAAAAGCACTGCCGGGAGTAGTGGAAACCTGTATATCTTTCAGCAAGTTTTTACTGAATTCCACTGAATCTTTTCCCCTTTCTCCCAATATTTTAGGAAACATTAAATAGGAGCCGCCCGGTTTGTTATATGAAAAAATGGTATCCAGATGATCCAATCGGTCACACATCAGATTCCTCATGTTCAGATAGTGCAGCCGGAAATCCTCGACACATTGCTGACTACCCTCCAACGCAGCAATCGCTGCATATTGAGAAACCACCGGAGCACAGATAGAAAAGGGGATATGTACCTTTTTAACCTGGGTGATGATCTCTTCATCAGCGTGCAGGTATCCAATGCGCCAACCGGTCATGGCATAGGTTTTTGTGAAAGTATAATTGGTTATCACATGTTTATTCATTTCCGGCATGGAGGCGATACTGAAATGCTTTTCATCATCAAAGATAAAATATTCATACGCCTCATCCGTAATAATCATCAGATCATTGTTCAGTGCTATTTCAGCCAGTGCACGAAGATCTTTTTCCGCAAAAACCGTTCCCGTCGGATTATTCGGACTGCAAAAAAGAATTGCTTTTGTTTTTGAGGTAATGGCTTGTTCGATGGCTATCAGGTCAAGGGCATAATTGTTTTCCTCGACCAGTGGAATAAGAACCGGTGTTCCCGAAGCAAGCCTCACATGCGCAATGTGTGTTGAATAGGTAGGTGTTGGAAGAATAACCTCATCCCCCGGATCAATGGTTGCCATCACCGAAGCAGCCAACCCCTCGATGGCTCCGACAGTAATTAATAACTGTGAAACCGTTGCTTCAATGTTATTATCCCGTTTGAGTTTTTTGACAATTTCTTCCCGTAATTCAGGCAATCCTTCACTTTGAGAATAACCTCCGGTCAACCCGTTTTCTATCGCAGCAATCGCCGCATCATTGATATGCTTCGGGGTACCTGTTGTAGGTTTTGCCCATGACAGGAATGCAACATCATCATACTGTTTCGACAACCGGGTCATCTCATGAATGGCCGATTTTTTAATTTGGGTTACTCTGTTGGCACTGTTCATCCTTCCTTTTATTATTATGTTTTAGAAAAAGTAAATACCATTCCCGTCTTTACCTGTTCCATTTCAAACTCCCTGTAAAATGCGGCTAAAGCGGGTAACTGGGTACAATGTGACGGATACAGATTGCGTATCTTCTGAGCCTTGAAATAGTGAATTGTTTTTCGGGTTTGCATGTCGTTTTCCTTCAAATGAAATCCCCCAATAACAGCCATGATTTTTTTCAAACCGGTGACACGTTTGGCATATTCAACAATATTACAGATTCCTGAATGTGCACATCCGGATACGACAATCAACTCATCATCAACAACAATGGCAAGTGCTGAATCATCAGGAACAAAATCATCCTCTCCATTTTGATCCATAAATGCAGTTGTCTGAGCTTCAAAAGGAGTTTCCCTTGGGATTTCACCCAGAAAGATCATGTTTTTGGACAAAGGATAGGGTTCCCGGGATATTGTCAACTCAAACCGCTGATCCAATTCTTCGTAACTCAATTCAAGTCCAATGTTTTCTGTGCTGTTTTTCCGATACCGTTTCATAAAAGCATCCGGGTGACACACCAGTTTCTTATTCCTTACATATCGCAATCCATTTCCATGGTCCCAATGCCCATGACTGAGCACAACGGCATCTACATGATCCAGGTCAATGGCGAGCTTTTCGGCATTTCTTAAAAAAACATCCGTACTCCCTGTATCAAACAGAATATTTCTATTTTCATGTTCGATGAAATAAGACAAGCCGAATTCTGCCAAAAAATTACCCGAGGCAGTGTTTTCAGTTAAAACGGATAGTTTCATCTTTTGTGGTTTCGATAATTGATATTTTCCGGATCCTGTTTTTTCCTGCCTTTGACCACCACAAAGCTTCCCTTCCCATACCCGGATAATGTTTCCTGAACCCGGTCTATTTCTTCGAGGTTTCCAAAAACGGTTTGCCAGGTACCTTCAATCTCAAATCCGGTATTTTTCAAGATTTTGTATAATTCCTCCGTTCCATAAAACAGGGCATCTTTATAAAAAATGCTTTCCTCTTTGCATTGCTGATAGACCTGTCCTATGGGACTGTTTTTATCTACAAATCCAATAATTAATCTGCCGGTGTCGCTTAAAATTCGATGGGCCTCATGAAATGATCTGACAATATCATCCACAAAGCAGATGGTGGTGACCATGAGGGCAAAATCAAAACTGTTATCGGGATAGGGAAGGTTTTCAGCCACCCCGTCCAATGCATTAATGTTTTTCTTTTTTGCTTTTTCCCTCATTACCCGTGAAGGTTCAACTCCATCCCTAATTCCCAGGGGCTCGGCAAATATTCCACTTCCCACGCCAATTTCTACTCCCTTTCCTGAATCGGGCATAACGCTTTTAATGGCCTTTAACTCCGACTGAAAAGCATACTTGTTGACCACAAACCAACGGTCATATTCATCAGAGTATTTATCAAACGGCTTCGTCTTTGGCATGTTTATATTCCCTTATTATTTATTCACGGCTGTTTTCAAAATCCCGGATGAAATGGTAAACAGTTTAAATTCAGATGGGTTGTTTTTCCATTCATCTTCAAGCCAACGCATGTGTTTGGTCAGGATGGTAATGATTTCTTCAGGTTTTTTCAACGGGACTTTCACAGGGATAAAATATCTATTGACCAATTTTATATTTTTGCCAAATTGCGTTGAGACCAATACATTAACGTTCTTCTCCTTAAGAAATTTAATAATAAAATTTCCTTTTCTTACGGATCCATGTTCGATCTCTTCATCAAGCAACCTAAACTTATTGATCTCTTCAGATATCAACGTTATTTTACCGGATTCCAAACCGTAAATAAGATACCGGTGCGCATCCCCAAAGTGTTTTTTTTCAAATTGGTTTTCCTGATTTACTGCAAATGCAAATCGTAATTTCATTGGTTTACTATTTTTATACTCCTTAACAACTACATATTTTTTGTCATCTCAAAAGCACCATGAATAGCGTCCTGAGCATTCCCTACCTGCATGGCATCACCAACCACATATACGGGAATTTTATGTTTCAATTTATTTTCAAGCGGATTATAACTGCTCATGCCCGTTGAAACCACGATAATATCTATGTTATCAAATTGAATATTCTTCCCCTCTTTTTCCGCATAAACAGTGGTGCCTTCTACCCTTTTTATCCGTGTATGATCACTGAAAAGGGTTCCCTTTTCCTTCATCATTTTTAACGAGAGGTTTTTAGCAATCATCTCCATATCTTCACCAAAATCCGTTGTTCGTTTAACAATAATGATTCTATTCCCTCTTGGTATTAATGCAGTAGCAATATCAACACCGACAAGCCCTCCACCGATTACAAGTACATTCTTGTTTTGCGGCAGGTTTTCCTTCAAAAGAATATCCGCCCAATAATAGTTGTCTAACCCGGGGATTTGCGGCACAGAAGGTTTTGATCCTGTTGCCAGTATTGCACCATCGTAACCGGATAGATCATACGATTCTTTCACTTCTCTTTGAATCACGTTTACCTGGTTGTTTTTAAGTTCTTCAACAAAATAAGGAACCAGTGATGCCATTGATTTTTTATTTGGAGTCAAGGGTGCAAGATTGAATTGTCCACCCAATTCCTCCTTTTCAAACAGGTCCACGGAGTGACCCCTTTTTCGTAATGATATTGCTGCTTCCATGCCTGCCAATCCACCACCCACCACAGCAAATTTCCTCGATTTTTCTGCTTTTTTTAGTACAACTGATTCCTGGCCTACTTCCGGATTTACCAGACATTGCAACCCTTGCCCTGATTTTACTCCCCCCAGGCAACCTTCTGCACAAGCCAGGCAAGGAATGATATTCCCCTCCACCTCTTCCAGGTATTTTCCGACAAAATCAGGATCGGCAATCATGGAACGTCCTACGGCAAGATACGCTGCATTCTTTTCATGCAAAAGAAAATCGATATCATCCTTTGTATTGATCCTTCCCACATAGATGACCGGTACATTTGTTTTTTGCCGGATAGCATCTGCCAGCTCCCATGTCTTTCCTTTCGGAGTAAACATGTGTTGAAAAACCCAGGGAGGTGTCGAACAGACTGTCCCGGCAGTTATGTGCAAAGCATCCATTCCATGTTCCTCCAGGAGCTGTGCAAAGGGTATCATTTCATCAAGATGAAAACCTTCAGGTATCATTTCATCACCACTGATTCTTGCAATGATAGGAACTTCAACTGCTTCTCTAACAGCAGTGACGACTTCAACAGGTAGTTTTATTCGATTTTTGAAACCTCCCCCATACTCATCCTTCCTGTTGTTTACTGACGGAGAAATAAATTGTGCCAGGAGGTATCCGTGCCCTAATTGAAGCTCAATGATATCAAACCCGGCATCAATGGCTCTTTTCGAGCCTTCAACAAACAGATGAATGACCTTTTCCATCATTTTCCGGTCCATTTTCTCCGGCGTAACCCCTCCGCTTTCACAAGGCTTGTCGGTTGAAGACCAAAAGTAATTACCGGGAATTCCCGGATTTGCCATTCTGCCCGGATGGTTCAGGTGGGCAATTGCCTTAGCTCCATTTCGATGGATTACATCCGTTAATTCTTTCAGTCCTTCCCGTTTCGATGTGCTATCGATACCCAGCTGAGTTGGCAATTCTCTGAGCCCGGGTTCCAGATAAAGCGGTTCAACCGTTACCGCTCCTATATGTTTGCTCCTTCTTTCATAAAAATGCAAGTGTTTTTCGGTGACATTTCCGGTCTCATTACTGTAACCCAGCTTCACGGGAGCCATTATAAATTTGTTTTTCAACTGTAATCGCATCACTCTATCCTTGTTCAATGTTAATTATTTTGTTCCAGTAGCACTATAAAAGGTCAATTACAACATGCAGCAGAAGTTACCGTTACCGACCTGCAGGAGATCAGCACTCAGGATGGCATCCGACTATCCAGATCAGAACTTGGTTAATTCATTATTTTTATACGCCTCATATGCCTCCTTCACGGTCATTTCTCCTGCTCCGGTATAGATTTCAATTTCCGCATTATCCAGTACGATAGCTGCATTGCCTCCGGGTCCGTTTCCGGTAATCAGGATATGGGGATTCAGTTCGAATAGCTTTTGGGCAGTTTTCGGTCCTGCTCCATGAGCTTCTTCTTCAATTGCCCGGTTGTCAACAGCAATGAGTTCATCTTTTTCCTCATCGTAACAGAGTAAAAATCGGGTTCTACCAAATCGGGGATCTATTAAAGAATCCCAACCGGTTTCCTGGGTTGTAAATGCTATTTTCATTTTTTATCGTTTTTGAGAATTTGCCTAACCTGATTCCAGCTCTCCCTGACTGTACGGCTCAATTCATTGTGGTCATACTCAACAACTGTTTGACCCATTGTTAATGCATGAATGAATGATTCATTGTATGGAAGACTGGCAATATGTAAAATTTGTTTTTCCTCAAGGAATTCACGAATTTGTTCAGCAACAAGCCTGTTTATATCGAATTTGTTGATGATACAGCCCGCACTTATTTTGAACTGTTTAACCAGCTCGTAAACCCGTTTCAGGTCGTGCAGTCCCGACAGGGTTGGCTCGGTCACCAAAACAACAAAATCAGCTCCTGAGAGGGATGAAATGACAGGGCACCCAATGCCGGGTGAACCATCTACCAATATCAGGTCTATCCCTTTTTCGGTAGCAATTTTTTTTGCTTCCTGCTTTACTTTCGCCACCAGTTTGCCGGAATTCTCAGCTCCTATACCAAGAGCAGCATCAACCATGATATTGCCGGCTTTTGTACTGGATATCCGCCATACACCGACATTCTGTTCCTCCATGATGATTGCATGTTCCGGACATACGAGGCTGCAATAGCCGCATCCCTCACAATTCAGGGGATCAACGCGGTACTGCCCACGCGAAAAGTGAAGTGCATCAAACCGGCATCGCTCTTCACAAAGACCACAATTCGTACACTTTTCCCCATCAATCACAGCCATTTTACCACTGTAAAAATTATCGGTTTGGATCACTTCCGGTGCCAACAGAAGATGCAAATCGGCTGCATCGACATCGCAATCCGCAACAACAGTATCCTCTCCTTCCAACACGGCAAATGATGCAGTCAGGGATGTTTTGCCTGTCCCTCCTTTACCCGAAATGATCACAACCTCTTTCATTTTGCACCTCCCTGCCTGAACTCCACGATATATTGTTCAATTTTTTGCAGTTGTTGTTTGAATTCAGGAACCTGCGTATAAATTAATTCCCCACGGGAATACAATTCTGCAATCTTTCGCTGGTTTGGTATTTTCGCAATAACCGGAATGCGTTCCTTTTCGCAATAACTTGCAACATTTTCATTTCCAGCACCTTCCCTGTTAATCACAACAACATAATGTTGACCCATTTTCCTCATGGTCTCAACCGCCAACTTCAGGTCATGCAATCCAAATGGAGTCGGTTCTGTAACCAGGATGACAAGATCCACCTCTTTCGTTGCTTCAATAACCGGGCAAGATGTTCCTGGGGGTGCATCATAAATGATAAAATCAGGGTGAGGATGAAGTGCATTTACAAATCCTTTGGTTTGGGCAATAAGTGGAACTGCCTGCACCTGCCCTATATCCAATCGCCCTTCAACAACATCAAGGGTGTTTATTTTGACATGTTCAATCGTACCGATTTTTTGCGGCTTCATGGGTAATGCAGATTCGGGGCACAATTCCGAACAGGCATAACAGCTGTGACACAATTCCGGAAAAACCAGGATGATCGTATTGAGCTGGATCACTGCATTGAAGTTGCATCGTTTCTGACAATCCCCACACAAGATGCATTTTTCAGCAATCCATTCGGGAACCATTTTAACCACCTCTTTTTCATTGACCTGCTCACCGGAAAAGAATAACCGGGAATCCGGTTCTTCAACATCCAGGTCGGTAAGAGTGATCCGGTATGAATTGGCTAAATAATGAGCCAGGTTTGTCGCCAGGGTTGTCTTTCCTGTACCACCTTTTCCGCTTGCAACTGCTATTTTCAAAAAACTCAGGAATTAATGATCGCAAGGGTTCTGACCGGTTTGCAAACGGTTATTCAGAAAATCCTCAACCAGTGCTTCAGGAGATCCTGAATTTACACCCAGCCATATCTCGATGTTATATTGACTGAAAAGATGTTGAGCCCGCTGCCCAATGCCTGCGGCAATGATCACATGAACACCATGTTCGGATAAAAACCTGGGATAAATCCCGGGTTGATGGCCAGGTGGAGTAACATACCTGACTTTACCGATCTTGTTGTCTTCCGTCTCCACAAGTGCAAATTGTTCACAATGCCCAAAGTGAGGAGTCAATTCACCCCTGACTGTCGGAATAGCGATTAACCTTTTCATTGCTTTTCGTTTAGTTTTTCTTGTTTGTCATTAGCAATTAAGGAACAGTATCTATTGAATCGGTTCTATATGTATTCAAAATAGTGGCAAATAAACAAAGTCGTTACTCCCTGCTCTGAAGCAACTCCTCCCGGATCATTGGTTTACCGCATTTCGGACATTTTACACGGGTGCATTTTACACCCTGCTGATGTGGTACTTTTTCGCCACATTTTGCGCAAACACAATATCCACCGGGCCCAAAACTGCCACCTTTATTCCGACCCTGTCCTCCACCGCGACCTGAGCCGCGACCACGACCCATATTCATTCCTTTTCCTGTAGCATTCATTGTTATTAGTTTTACGGGTTTGTCAGTTTCTGATTTGATAAATGATATTGGGTGTCTCAACACCATATACTGTTTGAATATTTCTGTTGAGACACCCCCTATCATTCAACATCACTCTTTCTTCGTTTTGGCAAGTTGTTCTTCCAAAAACGACAATTGATCTTTCAGGATCCTGATTTCATTCTCAATCAGGGTTTTTTCAGATACATCGGACATGTATTCGGGGTAAACAGGTTGATAGCCATGCCTGTATCCATAACCCATTCCCCTGCCCCGTCCGTATCCGTGACCAAATCCTCTGCCACCGATCCTGCCTGTTTCCATAAATCCCGGGCGGCTATTGCCTGCGCAATAACCCATTTGTCTTCCTGTCATCGGGCCCATACCCGCCGGCCCTGTTCTGTCGCCTCTTGGCATAATGACCTCCTTTCTTTTGGTTTGTATTTATACAACATCGACCGTGTCCAAAACCTCCAGCCAGGTTTACAAGACGCTTCGACTGGCAGGCCGGACATTCGGTTATTGAACGATTCATGCTTATATTAAACATATGCCCACAATCACTACACCGGATAATGTTGTTCCTGAAATGGATATTGCCTCCGTCGATGGTAAGCATCTGCCCACGTATGATAAGATCGGCTATTTTCCTTCTTGCTTTTTCAATCAGCCGTGTAAACGTAGAGCGGGATATCTCCATTTCATCTGCCGCTTCAGCATGCGATAAGCCATCATAGTCACATAACCGGAACGCTTCAAACTCATCCAGGGAAAGATAGGTTCGTTCCAGATGACGCCCTGCAATCCCCAATGGCTTAAATTCCGTGAAAATGGGCGGTTCATGAACAATCCGTTGTTTCTCAGGTCTGGACATGATCAATAGTAACGTGTTATTTTGAACATATGCCCAAAATTACAAATAAAAAATGAGATATGCAAATAAATAGTATTCCGGATGGAAATTGGCTTATCCCAACTCGCTGATTTTTCTCAACAATTCCATATTCCGGATCTCTATGGTTTTGCCTTCAATGCGCAAGATCCCATCTTTCCTGAATTCCGAAAGGGTCCGGATCACATTTTCTGTCCTCATCTCAATCAGATCGCCCACTTCTTTTCTGGAGATGGGCAGGTCGAATTTGGCAGAGTGGTATATCTGATCTGCAAATAGTAATATGATATAGGCAATTCTTCCCCGCAGTTGCTTGCCGGCAAGATCAATCTGGGTTTTCATTACCTGGTCGGAAATTATACTCATTTTTTCAAGGATACTTAAAGCAAAGTCACCATTCCGTTTGATAATGGATACAATGGTATCCAGATGAATGAAACATAAAGAGGAATCTTCCAATGCCTGGATGGAATAGAGGTAATTTGAATTGGAAAAAACCGTCAGCAATCCGATAAAATCCATCGGTTTTGCAATGCTGATGATGTGCTCATGCCTTCCTGTTGCTTTCTTATACAATTTAACCAGTCCCTCTTTCAAATAAATGAAGTTTTTAATCTCTTCTCCTTCATGACAGATGACCTCTCCCCGTTTGAAATCAAGTTCCCGCTTGTTGAGATTGACCTCCAAGAGTTCCTCTTGGCTTAATTCATCAAAAAGGTAAGATTTATAACCACACGTTTCGCATGTAAATTGCTTTTCTTTGTCGTTCATTAAAATTAATGTTTCGATACATCTATATATTATGATATATAACACTATTGATATATATCATGGTCGAAAATTTTACAGTGATGTAAACCTGAAATACATTTGCACAAAATCAGGGATTTCTAAAAATATTATAAATCGAAGAACAAAACAAACATATTTATCCAATGAAGAAAATTGTAATACTTGGAGGAGGGACTGGCGGTACCATCATGGCTAACAAACTCCGCAAAACCCTTGAACGCACTGAGTGGGAAATCACACTGGTTGACCAGCATAAAACCCATTATTATCAACCGGGATTTTTATTTATTCCTTTTGGTATCTATAACAAATACGATGTCATGAAGCCGAAAAGTGATTTCTTCCCGGCTGGAGTAAACGTGATCTATTCCACAATTGACCGGATTGAAGGGGAAAACAACACCGTGCACCTTGAAGGTGGGAAAGTCTTGCAGTATGACTTTCTCATCATTGCTACAGGGACGCAAATCAAGCCGGAGGAGACTCCTGGATTGAAAGGAGAACTCTGGTACAAAGAAATTTTTGATTTCTATACCATTGAGGGGGCTGTGGCATTGCGTGAGTTTTTCAAAACATGGCAGGGTGGCCGTCTGGTGATGAATATCGCCGAGCTCCCATTTAAATGTCCTGTGGCACCCCTTGAATTTGTTTTTCTTGCCGATGCCTATTTTCATGAGATTGGCATACGGGATAAGGTGGATATAACCTTTGTCACCCCGCTTCCGGGAGCATTTACTAAACCACGGGCAACGAAAATGCTGGGTCAGCTCCTGGACGAAAAAAACATCAAAGTGGTTCCGGAATTCTATCTGGAGCGGGTTGACAATACTGAAAAGAAAATCATCTCCTATGATGAACAGGAGATCCCGTTTGATGTCCTTACTATTGTTCCGGTGAATATGGGCAGCGATATGATTGAAAGAAGTGGGATGGGAGATGATTTGAATTTCGTTCCAACGGACAAATATACCCTGCAATCGGAGCAATTTGAAAATGTTTTCGTTCTGGGCGATGCCTCAAACATTCCAACCTCGAAAGCTGGATCGGTGGTTCATTTTGCAGCTGATGTTTTACTTGAAAACCTGCTGAGCGCCATCGAAAAAAGGCCATTACTGGCAAAATTTGACGGACACTCCAACTGTTACATTGAAACCGGTTTCGGAAAAGGATCCATCATTGACTTTAATTATGAAACCGAACCTCTACCCGGAACTTTTCCCCTTCCCGGGATCGGTCCGTTCGGGCTGTTGCAAAATACGAAAATGAATCATTACGGGAAGGTATTGTTCCGGTGGATATACTGGCATATCCTGTTGCGCGGTAAGGAGATGCCCATTGAATCGGAGATGTCAATGGCCGGCAAAAAAATTCTTGACTAAACCCCTGAAAACATGGCGGACAAAAACATACAGGTACAAATCGATGAGATCAATCAAAAACTGGATCTGGTCCTGCTTTATGTCAATGAGCAACGGCTGAAAAGTGAGCGGATGGATGATCTGGTAACAGATGTTTCCATTATTGGCAAAGACCTTTTTGATACTGCCGTCTATGAGCTCGACAATCAAGGCATAGAACTGGATGTTGAAGAGATGAAGGTTTTAGCCTTTAAACTGATCAAGAATACAGGAAACTTTACCCGTGTTCTTGAAATGTTCGAAAGTGCCATTGATTTTATTATGGACGCGGGACCCGTGGCAAGAGAGGTGATCATTGATCTGATCAAGAAACTGCATGAATTTGAGCAGAAAGGCTATTTTGAGTTTTTCAGTGAACTTTACCGGGTTATGGACAACATCATTGTCAATTACTCTGAAGAGGATGTGCGGTTGCTGGCAGATAATGTGGTTACCATTCTCGATACGGTAAAGAACCTGACCCAACCGGAAATGCTGAGGGCGATGAACAATGCAGTAAACATTTATAAAAACCTTGGAACGGAAGATATTGAAGAATATTCCCTGTTTAAAGCGGTGCGTGAAATGAGGTCACCGGAAATGAGACGGGGGATTGGTTTTATCATGACCTTTTTGAAAAATTTATCAAAAGAAGATAACGTCAACTAATCACAAATTATAAATCATTAAAACGTGTAACTATGGCAACAAAAAACATTGCAGGAGTCTCTGTTAATGTGGATGATGAGGGGTATTTAACCGATCCTTCACAGTGGACCAGAGAAATTGCAACTGAAATTGCAAAAGAAGAAAACATTGAATTGACTGATAAGCATTTTGAAGTATTGGAATTCCTTAGAAAAGAGTTCGAAACAGGTGCACAGTTAACCATTCGGAAGGTAGGTAAATCGGGTATCATTGATATTAAAGGATTATACGACCTGTTTCCCGGAGGACCGTTGAAAAAATCATCGAGAATTGCCGGTATACCAAAACCGACCAGTTGTGTTTAATCCGTTAATCCAGAATAAAATGAATCAGAAAGAAGAAAAACCATTAAAAAAAGTGTGTATTATCTGTGCTAAAGGAAGCATTGAAGATGTATATGCAACCCTGGTAATGGCGAACGGCGCCGTTATGGAGGGTATTGAGGCCAAGGTGTTTTTTACCTTTTTCGGATTGGACGCCATTACAAAAAAGCAAATGAAGAAGTTACACACGGGGGTAGTTGGAAATCCTGCCATGAGGATGCCCGGAGGAATTCCCTTTCCCACATTGCTAGGCATCATTCCCGGGGTGGAAGCCGGTGTATCCGCCATGATGAAAAAGCAGATGGAAAATCTGGATATACCCCCTGTTGATGAATTCCTCGATATGATCACAGCAGGCGGTGGAGAGATCTATGCATGCAAACTGGCTACAGATATGTTTAAATTGAAGAAAGAGGATCTTTCGGAACATGTTATAGATATCATCACTGTAGGTGATTTTTATGCTATGGCTGGTGGTGAAAATACACAGATAATTTTTACCTAAACGAAGCAATCATTTTTTCAATCCGCTTAAGAGGGTGTCTCAAAAGTCTAAAAAACAGTCATTCTGTCCAAGGGACTCCCATGGAGAATTTATTTCAGAATCTCAATATATTAATAATCAGGCGTATGAGATCCTGAATCAGGTTCTCCGGAGTCCTATGGACAGGATGACCAAAAATTTGACTTTTGAGACACCCCCTTTTTTTGCTATTTTGTAAACTATTATTTCCATGTGATGGATCCGCAACAGGTAACGGGAATTATTCTGGCAGGAGGCAACAGCTCAAGAATGGGCTTTGACAAAGGCCTGGCTGATTTTCGGGGCAAACCGCTTATTCAATACTCCATCGACATCCTTCAAGGGATTTGTTCCAGGATCATTATCAGCACCAACTCGCCCTCCTATCATCAACTGGGTTTTCCGGTTCAGAGCGACATCCTCCCCGGAGCAGGTCCAATGGGTGGTATTTATTCATCGCTTTTGCACTCGGAAACGGAACACAATCTGGTATTATCGTGTGATACGCCTTTCGTAACTCCTGCCCTGATGCAACGTCTCCTGGAAAATGCAGAAGGATACCAGGTGGTACTGCCTGCTTCAAAACCAGGGTTCGCAGAACCGCTTATTGGATATTATAACAAAAACAACACCACGGCCATGCTGGGTTTCATCGAAGGTGGTAATGTAAAACTAATTGATTATATTGAAACCACATTTTATCGGTTCATTCCGGTGTATAGTGATCCGGATCAGTTCATTAATTTAAACACACCGGAAGATTTTAGAAACTTCGAGAAACAGTAAGAGAAGAACAAATTTTCCCCGATGGTCAGAACCTCTGATACAGCCCAGCTTGATCAATTGTGGATAAAAGCATCCGTAACCGGTGGGTTATGGGCTGCTGTAGAGATCATTCTGGGCAGTTTTTTACACAACCTGAAATTCCCCTTTGCCGGAACGATTTTAACCGCTATAGGGATTATTTTCCTTATCTCTTTTTATCAGATCTGGCCGGAAAAAGGATTGATCTGGCGTGCCGGCCTGGTATGTGCTCTCATGAAGTCGATCTCGCCCAGTGCGGTCATTCTGGGACCAATGATCGGAATTTTTACGGAAGCACTCCTGCTGGATTTAACCATCCGTATCGGGGGGAACTGGTTGTTCAGTTATGCATTGGGTGGTGCTCTGGCAATGATCAGCACCCTGTTACACAAAGTGATCAGTCTGTTAATTTATTACGGTTTTAACCTGATCCCGATCTATGAAAACATCTATTCCTTTGCGTTACGACAGCTCCGTCTGCCCGAATCCAGTCCATGGAATCTCTTGCTTATTTTCCTGGTCATTTACATCATTGCAGGTATAATTTCTTCCTTAATCGGTTACATGATTGGAAGGAAATCAAAACAGATCGAGGTTTCCAGGCCCTTGAACATACAATTCAATAATCCCGGGAAAGAGTTATTTACCCTGCCTGCAAAACAAAGTTTTTCCCTTCCTCTTTTCTTTATACACCTGCTCTCTGTACTGACGGGTATGTTTCTATTGAACAGGATGAATTTTTTCATTTCCCTGGGTTTTGTAGTGATCTATTCATGCTTCACGCTGATCTATTACAGAACCTTGATCCACCGGTTCCGGAAACCGTTTTTCTGGATCCAGATATTCCTGATGGTCATTGTAGCTGGATTATTCTGGGAAAACCTATCCAGCAATGATACGGCATTTTCAATAACGGGTATATGGATTGGTATTGAAATGTGTTTGCGGGCAATACTGATCTTTGTTGGATTTTCTTCCATCTCCATTGAGATTCGTAATCCTATCATTAAAGCCTTTCTAATTAAAAAGGGGTTCCGGAAAATATATTTATCTGTCTCCATGGCGTTCGCAGCGCTACCCCTGATGATTGAGCGAATTTCCAATCCCTTTCATTTCCTGATCAGACCGGGAAAATCCATTTCACTCATCGCGAATGATGCTCGTTCATGGCTATCCATTTTTGAAGTGGAAAAAACCCAAAGCCGGATCAATGAAATGGACCAGGATGAATCTGACCGATTGTGAAGTGCGGAATTACCGAAAACGGGATAGGATATGTTCACCCGCTTGATTAAAGGAAGGCCTACTCGTCATCCACTTCTTCGAAATCAACATAATCCCCATCCTCTTTATCGATATGTTTTTTCTTATCGGGGATATAATCAATGGTTACTTCTCCCTCCTTTTTTTTCTGGTTTGGTTCCCGTTGCCCGTATCGATGTTCTGTTGTATCAGGTTTCCTGAACAACCACACCAGGAGTCGTATCAGGTAATATAACCCAATTATAATCAGAATGGTTCGTAACAGGCCAACCAACATATTGGAAAAGTTTAATTCAGCTGATGAAGGTACGGATTTTTAGAGAAAGATCTTGAATAAGCCCTTATTTTACAATTCAGCCGGGAGGCTCAATTGTCACGAAAGCAAATCCGTTTGAGCAGCACAATATTCTCTATTCTACCTGATCCAGGATGGTGGATGGAACCAGCGGTTTATCTTTCAGCCCTTTTGCCTTGCATCCGAATGTTAGGTTCAGACCAAACCTGAGATTCAACGTCCGTTGATCAAAAAACATCGGAATCTTCTGATTATCACCACCATTTTCCGAAATCTCGATCATGGAGTAACTCAAGGGGATTCGGTCCGTGACAAAATAAAGTTGCAATGGACCACCCCGGATTGCCATTCCGATTCCCAGGTTATTGTATGAGTAATTCATGATCGAATAACTCACACTGAGTGAGAAAAAATTCGCCAGCAAGGTATTGGCTGAAAGGGTAAACGATTGACGGAGTTTCCCGTCATAGATCTCCGATCGTGATAAAAGACCAACACTTAACAGGGGATGGATATGGTAGGTCCCGCCAAGATATATTTTGGTTGGCAACCAGGTGGTATAGGGATCATCAGAGCTCTTGAGCTCAAAAATCTCAACGATGGAATCGCCCAGGTTGTCAAATTCTGCATCAAAGGTACTGTCAAAATCCTCACTCAGCAGCCCTTCACTGATATCAACACCGGTAAATTCAAACTTCCCGTTCTGCTTGAAATTGTAAACGTCCTCTTTCCACTTGATAAATCCCAGATCAACGACACTTGCTGAGAAATTAATCCGGTTATTCAGCCGGTATTCCACTCCAATATCCACAGCAAAGCCAAGATTACCGCCATGCTCTAACAGGTACGATGCATCCGTACCCTCCAGTATGGACATATCAATATCTCTGGAAAAAAGTGATTCCAGCCAAGTGGCATAAAGCACATCCACAGGATTGCCGAGGGAATCGGTAAATTCATAGGGCCCGGAACCATGCATGGTAAATTTCGAATGAAACAAGAGGTTATAGGTCTCCGGGTCAGTGTATAACCCGATATCCACATCATCAAACGAAAAATTTGCCTTACCAAACAGCAATTTCCCCTTAAGCCCTGCAGTCAATTTGTTGGTAATGTTCCTGGATGCCCCAACACTGTACTGCCTGTAATAGTTTATGTCGACATTGAAATTACTGAAATCAGCCGTTTTGCCAACATAAGCACCATTCCCTTGAAGCATTATGCCAAAAAGATCTTTGGGAAGCGAAAGCCTGAATGAATTTACATCAGAAAGATCGAATGTAAAATACCACTCTTTCGATCTGAAACCAAACGTCAGCAGGCTCAAACTAACTTCAGGAGAAATATAAAGGCGGTCGTGCAGTTTGTCCAGAAAAAGATCGGTATCATAGGATGGGTGAAGGGGTGTAATAAGGGAGTCGGCAAATTCTCCCGAACCCTTGAAAATGATATCGTCAAAGTCAAAACTGTTGTTGTCATACCCCAATGAAATGGATGAGAGGGCCGGGAATCCGATATAGATATTACATTTCGGTTGAAAGGCAGGATTAAGATAGTGGTTCTGGGGTACTCCCATCATATGATACAGGGTGTTGTTCATTTGTGCCAATGAAAATGGTGCATAGAAGCAAGCCATAAACAGGAGAATCCCCAATGACTTTTTACCTTGTTTAGAAAATTGGATCATTTGTGCATGCGTTTTAATGAATCAACTGGCTCTCCTATTCCCGTAAATTCAATCTGAAATCTGCCCTGATCGCCAGGTTAAAATCAATCGTATAATAGGAATATATTTTAACCGGTGGTTGTCCCAGATCGGTCGTTGCCAGATCTGCGGACAATTTTATGTATTTCGCTGGTTTGAGTTTATCCAGATCATCTTTTTCAAAAACAATTTCAGTGACCTTATTTTCAGGACTGGTTATTCTACCATCCGCATCCAGGCTTTCCGGATCAGAACCGAGGATCCGCTCCGGGCTGTCAAACAGGGAGTCAATCAGGGTGTAGAGTTCATCCAGGAAATAGACCTGCAGATCAACGTCGAGTGGTAACCAGTTATCCACCTCAACCCTGAAGGTCAGGCTATTTATATGATCAGATACATCGCCAAAATCCTCTTCAAAGTCAAAATCCAGGGAGTCTTCTTCAAAGGATAATCCACTGGCTGATAACCAGAGGGGGACCACGACTTCATAATCAACATCGATCCGGCTGGTGTCCAGCACGAAATGATTTCTTTCTGATGCACTGCCCGGATCAGCTGAGGCCCTAACCCCATAGGTTACCAGGTCCGGTTTTATTTCAATGGCGTCAGCAATGTTGCTATTCTCACCGGAAACGGTAAACACGGTAAATTTCGATTGTCCGATCTCAGTGAGAGAAGGTGCCTCTATGGTAAATGGCATATAACCGGGATCAAATGAAATATCAACCATCTGTCCTGACTCGGTTGAGGTTCCGCTCAGATTAAATAGTTCTCCCTGAATGGGAACCCCGAATGAATTCCGGATGTTGAAAATAAACTGGGGATTCTCAAACCGGATGTTCCCTTCCGGAAATTCTTCAAAAAATTCCAGTTCAATCTCCCCACTATCTGTCAAAAATTGATAATCACCAATATATCCAAAGGCTGCAAAAAAGTCGAGGTTTGAAAAGTCCATGGTGATTTCGCACGTTTCTCCTGCGTTTATTGGTGCCCCGGAGTTGATCAGTTTTAGCTCAAAATTCACGGGTAAAAGAGTGGTATCGGGTTGGGAATTATCAAAATAGAGGTCGTAGCCGGCTACGTCAATCAGCTTATTCATGCTGAACGATCCATCTGCTGAACTGATCTGAACCACTTCTTCAAACGGCACACCCCCGTTAACGATGTAATCGGAGGTAATGGTCAGGATACCCAAATGGTGAAACTGGGATGTCACCGATAAATTGAGATCCCCCTGTTTCAGGTAAATGCTGTCAAGTTTGCCGCCGTTTTCAATGGCAAACTTAAAATTCTTCACTTTGTTATAGGTCAGGGTATCACCAACGCCGCTTCCCAGGAATTCCGGAGTTGTAATTTCCGAATCGATATAGATCTGTAAAAAATTCTGTGGTTTGATGGTAACCAGGCCACTAGCAATTTCTGAAATGAGTGAATCCGAATAGGTAAAATGGATAAGGAATTCATCGTCAATAAATGTATATCCCTCCGTATCATATTCTTCAATGATGTCATCGAGTGACAAACTCGCCTGTATAACATGACCCATGAAATCCGGAGACCATTCGACTTCGTCGGCAAGTTTATCCATGTCATAATTCTTCACACAGGAAACGGGGATGAAGAGGATTAAAAGAGCAACCAGAATGACTGGAATGTATGGCTTTTTCATCTGTTTCATCGTCAGTTACTATTAGAGATTATTTATTGTACGGAATAGTTGTATAAAAAGTTATCCTCATTGCCTACAATCAGGTTTAATTTACTTCCGGATGATTTAAACCTGCCAATGGAGAAGAGGGTACTCCCGGTTAAAGGGAAGCCAGTATAGAGTTCACCATCGTTGTTAATCAGGTAAATCCGGTTTCCCTGACGGGAGACTATTCCGATTTTTTTGTTGGTCGTGGAAAAGGTATAACAAACCGGTTTCAAATCAATATCTTCATCAAAATCGTATGAAAACATTTTGGACCTGTTTTGTGAGAACACCTCCAGGCGTCCCTGATCCAGAAATACCAGATCATTGGATCCGTCACCATCCATATCCTCCAGATCGAAAAAGTGATCTGAGGAATATTCTTTGATCTTCAGTGTTTCTATTCGTCCGGAAAAGGAGATGAAGTGAACTGTTCCTGCAGTATCGGTTATCGCCATCCTGGGGTTGCTGCTACCTGGCGGATAGTCAAGACAAATGTTATTTCTTTTCGATTTTGGGATCACCTGATTTAGTTTTACTCGTGTATTCCCTCGCCGGTCCTGGATATAGATCTTCAACTGATCAGCAAAAACAATATAATCCCTGTTGCCGATCCTGAAATGTTGAATTTCAGAGGTTACTTTGCTTTCTGTACCCTTAAACGACCATCCTTTAACAATATTCCCCTCCTTTGAATAGACATATACATTTTGATCTTCACCGGCTACAAAGATGCGATAATCCCTGGACTTATCATAATCGAAGACCGATATTGGATTGGTGGCTTTTGCCCGGAGATTAACCGGATACCGTTCCACGTAATTGCCATTGCGGTCAATCAGATGGATCTGGCTTCGGGTATTGAACAGCAGTTGCAACTTGTTGTTTTTGTAATAATCGATCTGATACACATCCCCTATGATTTTTTCGCTTAGCGGCACTTTCCAGAGGATCCTTCCTGCGGAATTGATCAGATAAATGTTGTTCCGGTTATCCTGAATAAAAATCTCATTATCGTGTGTGTAATGATTCTCTACAAACTGGGGTTTAAAGGATAGGCTTGTATCCAGAAGGCTTTCCCAGACCGTTAATGCCTCCTCTTTGAAGAGGGATTGAAATTTTACGAAAACATTGTTATATGCCATGGAATGATCGACTGAAAACTGTATGCCCAGTGCCTGCAGTTTTCGAAGTGGGGCAACATGTTCCTCGATCCCTTCTGACAGGGTGGAAAGAATGTAGGGAGACACTACGGTTTGTAATCTGGGAATATCGATATAGAGGTGAAAGTTGGACCTGGAAGAGAGGTTTTCAGCAAACTCCCTGTATGAAAGGTCGCTCTGAAGTGTTTTTCGGAGAATGTTTTGATGAACCAACCTGGATAAAGTCTGAGCTGAATTGCCAAAAAAGAGGTAATTATCAACGAAAGTAAAATGGGTAAATTCAGCCTTTCCAAACAATTTCCCAAACAGCGTTTCCGGTAATGATGGAACAGGAAACTGATAGACAGGGAACTCGGTCTCTGCATCAATCCTCTGGCGGCTAATATACCGGGAAAGATTCTGATTCTTCTTCTGAGCATAGCTCCGGATCAGATTTACGAGAGCTTCCTCTGCTTCACTCCTGCTTCGTGTTTTGAAAAAGAGCAGGCTGTTTTGTGCCCGGGTAAAATTCTTGATATCCATCAGGGCAATGCCCATTTCATCTTCCAGCAATGAATAAAACACCTCCCGCACATCCTGGTCAAACAGATCCTGCATCCGTGTTACCTCATTTTGATAGGCGTTTATTTTTCCTGTCTCTTTTAACAATTGTTCGTAGCGAACCTGAAATTCCTGGAAGTCTGTGATCCCCAAATCGAGAAAAGCAATTGTATTTGCCGGAAGAACCTCTTCAACTTGTAAAAGAGGCGCAGCCTGGTTATTCAAAAGATTGAGCCATGAAGTGGTCGAGTCGCTTCCATATGAAAATCCATTCAGCAGTATATTATTCTCCTTGATATTGACATCCAGTTCAGCCCATTCGCCAACAGAAACGGATTCCTTAACCACGGGACGATATTGATCATTTAAAAGAAGAGAAAGTAAAACCGGTACCCGTTCGAAATTAACATAGAGGTTGGCATCTACATTTTTACCTGCCGTTCCCGATACTTTCCTGAATCCATAGGAATCGATAATCCGTTCATCCAATTCAATCTGACGCAAGGCGCGTTCCAGCAGTATGGTGGATGAACTGATTATGAATAACCTGTTGGAAACCGCGTATGAGAAACCGCTATCGCCGTTTCCTTTACCTGCACCAATGTGGAAGATTTTTATCCGGTTGTACTCTTTCTGCGTAATGGATCTGTCCCCTTTCAGATCGCCGACCAGATCCTGGATCTGCTTGTCATTTACCCCCTGTGGAATTTTTAATATCCAGATCAAACCAACGTTGTTTTTCCCGGTCTGATGTGCTGAGACATAAAGAGAATTCCGTTGAATGAGTTCTTTGCATGTTTGAACATTTTGGATGATTGAATCCAAAAGGAGCATCTGCCGGTCAATCCGCTCTATTCCCTTGAAATGCATGAGTTCCTTCCA